>Ga0255347_1005243_pt1 | contig 14868 bp, 18 predicted proteins | sample wastewater_treat_2_FD_192479 | JGI IMG/M metagenome (GOLD analysis project Ga0255347, IMG submission 192479) | Wastewater microbial communities from Lulu Island WWTP, Vancouver, Canada - plant24 | ecosystem: Engineered > WWTP > Wastewater > Unclassified | place: Canada: Vancouver, British...
CAAGAGACCATGCAACTCTACGAACAGTGGCGTAGGGTACAACAGGCTATTGCTGATGCTAACAATATAATGGCACAGGGGCATGTTCCTCAAGGGGCTTCCCCTACGGCTGAGGGGGATACTAGTGCCATTTGGAACAGCATTGGTAAGGGAACGGAGGTATTAGATGATATTCCTGTGTCAGCAAAAGAGGCTGATGCAGCTATTCGTTCTTTGATGCAAACGTTTAGAGGATTCGCAAGATTTATTCCTGGTGTAAGTGCCCGTGGGGTAATGGCAATTTCATTGCTCAATAGAGGCATGGATGCTCTTTCCAATATGTCCGGTAAAGTGTTAGTCGCAGCTATAAAGAAACTCGGAACTACTATTCTCAAGTTTACAGCGCAGTTATTGTCTAACCCTATATTCACTGTCATTGCGGTTGCCCTTGTTGCTGTCATTGCTCTCTTTAAAAAGATAAAGAAAGTTGTTGAGGATACAAAGAAAGAGTTAGCCGAACTCGGTAAAATAGGAGTAAAAGCACTTACGGCACTTGCTAAGGGATTCCTCGAACTCGGAAAACTTAGCGTAAAGGCATTTGTTGGTTTAGGAACAGGTGTTTTTAAATCAATAGCCAATGGAATAACATCTGTTATTAATAAGTTATTATCTCTTAAGAGTGTGATTCTTGAGAACCTTAAGTTGATGGCTAAGTGGAACAATGGTGTAAATGCTGTAAATACAGCAATGTCTAACCTTACTTCCTCTCTTGCATATCTTAAGGCAGCCCTTGCCACCGCATTTGCTCCCATTCTCACTACGATTGAGCCGATGCTCACAAGACTTATTGATAAACTTGCTGAGGTTATTACTATGATAGGCATGTTTATCGCAAAAATAACAGGTGCTACGTCATTTCAGAAAGCAATACGTGTACAGAAAGACTATACGAAAGCACTTGAGGGCACAGGAAGCGCAGCAAAGAAAGCCCTGGGACCGCTTGATAATCTTAACGTAATTACTTCTCAGAGTGGCGGAGGTGGAGAAGCCGTAGATTTCGGACTTGTTGACCTTGAAGACGTAGAGTTTCCCGACTTTCTTGAGAAGATGGCTGAGTTTGGTAGAGAACTCGGTACAAAAATCAGAGACTTTCTTAATGGCATTGATTGGGATAGAATTAAAGAGGGTGCTGAATATGCGGCTAAAGCCATTGCGAACTTCGTAAACGCATTCTTTGGTGTTGCAGGTCTCGGTAAAGCCGTAGGCAAAGCACTTGGAGAGGCTATCAATACGCTTACCCTGTTTGCAAACGATTTGCTGACTCTGATTGATTGGGGGCAAATTGGTAAGCAATTCGGAGAAATGGTACAGAAACTCATTGATACCATTAATTGGGATGAGGTAGGACAAGTATTTTCCAATGCGCTTAACAGTTTGATGGAGCTGGCATATAATTTCTTTGCCAATTGGGACGGTGCTACACTCGGACAGGGGCTTACTGAACTTTTCCAAAATGCTGTCGGAAGAATTGATTGGGTACTCGTTAGGGGAACACTTGCAGAGGGGATTGAAGACTTAACAGGATTCTTAAATGAAATTTTTACCCCCGACAATTTCAAACTTATTGGGGACACTCTCAGTGAGATGTTGAATACTATTTTCTTTAGCATTGGTGAATTTGTAAAGAATGCTGATTGGGAACAGTGGGGACAAAGCCTCGCAGCCGGCATTAATCAAATGTTCAAGAAGTTTAATGCTTCCGCAGCAGGTACTAACATATCGAACCTTGCAAAAGGCTTACTCGATATGATTGAGAATGCAATTACCCACGTCAATTGGGATGAGGTATCTAAGAAACTTATAGAGTTCCTAACTAATATTGATTGGGCAGCACTTGCAAATAAGGCTGTTGAACTGTCTACTCAACTTCGTGGGATTCTCATGGAGGTTTGGAAGAATTTAAAGGATTCGGGAGCAATCGATGAGATAATGGAGGCGGTTGCCGATATTCTTGCTGATGTTAATATGTGGAAGAAAGCCTTTAAGAAGATTAAGAATGATATGTTTTGGACTCTTCTTAAGGAAAAGTTCTTTAATTGGTCAGAGAGATGTGGAGAGGCACTTCTTAATGGATTCAGAGATGCTTGGGATACAGTTGCAAATAGATTTGTTTCGTTCTTTGAACAGGCAGGAATGGACACTGTTGCTGGCATTGGCAACGGAATTGCAGCAGCACTCGATTTGCTTATTGCTCCCATCGAACTGATAGTTCTCGGTATTATTGATACATTTAAAGAACTGTTTGGAATACACAGTCCTGCTAAGAATACAGAGTTTATCGGTGAGAATATCGTTCTTGGCATCCTTGAGGGATTCGGACTTGTGGATTTCCTCCAGGCTGTAACAACTTGGTGGACTACTAACGTTACCCCTTGGTTTAATTCCATTCAAGAGAATATTGACATCTTGACAGAGGCAATATCTCTTAAGGTAGATGCAATCAAGAATAAACTCATTGATTCCTTTAGAGCAATCAAGAACGGAATAAAGATTCCTATTAATGGAATAATCGCAATGGTTGAGGGACTTGTAAACAAGATTATCGATGGTGTGAATTGGCTCGTTGATAAACTGAACAGTCTTCCCGACCTTGAGATAACTAACCCGTTTACGGGTGCTGAATACTCGTTGGGTATCAATCTTCCGAAACTCACTCCTATTCAGATTCCTAGACTTGCTCAAGGTGCTGTGCTTCCTCCGAATAGTCCTTTCCTTGCAATGCTCGGAGACCAGAAGAATGGTACTAACGTAGAAGCACCTTTGGATACCATCAAGCAAGCACTTGCTGAGGTAATGGCTGAGATGGGTGGAAGTGACTCTCAAGAGATTGTTATCAACATTGATGGAAGAGAAGTCATGAAAGCTATGGTTAAACAGAACAATGAGTATAAGAAACAGCACAATGGTGCATCTGCATTAGCATAAGGAGGGTATTATGAATGCTACGTACTTATTCAAATTCGGAACATACATAATTCCAAATGAATGGATTGCTGAGGGGGGATACGATTGTACCCCCAATCAGCGACAAGACCTTGACCCATTCACTGACCAATTCGGAGTTACACACAGAAATGCCTTACAGCATACAAAGTCAGATGTCACTCTCCACTTTAGAGATATGAAATGGGCAGATTATCAAACTCTTATTAGTAATATTGTTGCCAATTATGTTAAAATAGGAGAAAGAGACGCACAGTGTGAATATCTTGATTTGGAAACATTGACTATGGCAACAGGACATTTCTATCTCGACCCTAGTTTCAAGGTATCCATTAAGACACTTAATAGTAAGATTCCCTCATTTACAATGAGATTTACGGAGTATTAAGATGTTAGATGTATCTCAAGCCGTAAAAAATGCATACGCAAATCCGAGTTCGGGAAAAACACTTGTTATTTATTTTCCCGAACTTGATTACACAGTTGACCCCGAAACAGTTCACTCTGAGTCCTTTTCACTTACAGAGTCGATAATGGACACAAGTAGTATTGAATTTGTCGGGTGTAATCCAAGCAAGTTACAGGTTCAGATTCAAGATTTCGGAATTGATGTGAAAGGTAGAAGAGTACAAGCCTCTGTCTACACAGGCGAAACTCAATCTGAACCTGTACCTCTTTTTGATGGTATCATTGATACTGTTACACAACAAAGCAACAAGCGAATCAAAGAACTTGTTGCATATGATGAGTTATATAGTAAGGGTAATACTGATATTGCTCAGTGGTATATTGCTAAATTCTCCACAGATTGGCAAGATGGGGTAACTCTCAAAGATTTTAGAGATGCCCTTTTTGAATATCTTGGAATTACTGTAAAAGCTGCAACACTTGTAAATGATAATCTGTTCTTTTACAAGCAATTCAGCCCTGTGAATATGAAAGCCCTTGACATTATCCGATACATCTGTCAGATAAACGGAGTATTCGGAATAATGAACAGGTATAATGAGTTTGAATTTCGGTCTCTTGCCCCAATTTCTCCCTCAACAGGTGTAGAAGTTGCCTATTACAAGGAGATAGATTATCAAGAGTTTTATGTAAAGCCTGTTGATAAACTTATTATCCGACAGTCCGATTTGGAAGAGGGAGTATCGGTAGGAAATGGTATCAATAAATATATTGTTCAAGGCAATTTCTTTACATTCAACCTTGAGGAAGAAGATTTAACAGTAATTGCAACAAATCTGTATCCACTGATTTCGGGTATTGCATATATTCCCTTTAAGGTAACACAGGTTGCATATCCTTGGCTTGAGTGTGGGGATGTTGTAACCTATCAAGTCTATGATTTTGAGGCATCAGCAAGTCAAGGTGAGGATATCTATAAGTCGATGTCTTTCTATATCTTTGAGAGATATATCAAAGGCATTCAAGCATTTCGTGATGAGTATGAGGCACAGGGCGAAGAGTATCAGACTGTCTTCATTACAAACATAAATGCTCAGATTGAGACAATAAAGAATCAGATAGAAGCAATTCAAGGTCAAATGAACAACATTGAATTGAAATATTTGATGTTCTATAATGAACAGGCTGTCGATGTAGGTGACGGGCAGACCAAACCTATATCAAATATTCGTTTCGGAGTTTCAAATAGTGGACAGGTTTATATTGAACTTGAGTACTTGATTGAATGTGAAACTACGGAAGAAGTGATTGATGGGTATCTTACAGATAATGATTTAGTTGTAACTATTTTATACGAGTATGACGGAACAATTATTGACAGTAGACAGCCCAAAGAAACTTATCAAGATGGCAAGCACATACTTCATGCTTATTATGTTGTCGATGTGGATAACACTACTCTTCATGATTGGAAAGTATGGTTGAATTGTGTCGGTGGCTCAGTTCATATTGATATCTATCAAGCACAGAATACAATCCTCGGTCTTGGACTTATTGGACAGACTGCTTGGGACGGAACAATTACTGTCGCTGATGAACTTGCACCTATCATTATTCCTACGATTCCTATCAAGTCAATGATTGATAACGCTATCGTAAGACTGATTACTCCTATGGAAGTAGATGTAAGTGATGTGGCATCTCCTGTTGCCATTCCCACTATAGGAGTATCAAATATTACTGATGATGCTGAGGTAGATGAGGTTGTAACTAATGCATATGTCGATGAAAGTAATGTTGCTGAAATGACCTTTGATGCTAACTATGTTGAAATCAGAAATCATAGTTTTGTCGAAAAGATTGAATGGACAAGTCTCGGTGCGTCCGAACCCATTGACAGTGGCTATTGCACAAAGGTAACTCCTTTTGTAACCGATGTAACAGTAGATGATGTGGAGATAATCTAAATGAATGCTAATTCTTTATACAACTTAGCAATGACTGCTAACACATATACGGATGGGAATGGTGATACATTTGTTGCATCCGCATCATCTGTATATTCTTCGGGGGCACAGCCATATGTGCCTTTTAACGGAGCAAGTACAGTAGGTGATGATTGTTGGCATCCTACAAGAGGAGTACCTCAATGGTTGAAATTGCAACTTCCGGTGCCCGCAAGAATATTCGGATTCACCTTAAAGAATCGTGCGAGAAATGTTGAGCATCCGACAGCAATAACATTTCAAGGCTCTAATGATGATACGAATTGGGATGATTTAGGAACAATCTCATGGACTGAAACGGGAACAAATCTTGTAAAGCAAGTAACTATTCCGACATATACCACAGATTATTTGTATTTCAGATGGTATATCACAGGAGTAACATCATCGCCTTATGGTGTTATTGCAAATATCACTTTCACAGATGTCTTGGTAAGAACAGGAAAGTGTCTGATTGAGAGTCAAGGCGATTATTATACTCTTGTAAATGATACGCTTACAAATGTCGGAAGTACACTTGATGCTCAATTATTTATTGATTATGGCATGGACGCTGTTCCCAATTGGAGTGACTATTCCTCTCTTACAGACCCGTCAATACTTTGTTGGAATGCTGATGAAGCGGTTTCTTTGACAGCCGTAACAACAGGTGTTCCTACTTATCCTCAAACTGTCGTATCACAAAATATCGAAATGATAAGTAGCACTATAACAGGTGTGGATAGTGTGGAGATTGATTGTGATGATGATACACTTTTTGCTATGTCGTTTGATGATGGCTCAACGTGGTATAATTATGTAAATAATCAATGGGTATTGCTCACGACAAGTACAGCAGGACAGACTAAAGATTCTATTGAAGATATTCCGACAAATGCTTGGAACGCTAAAGTAACAAATAGACAGTTGATGTTTAGATTCACATTGCTTGATGAAAACGGATACGTTACACAGATAAAAGTCAACTACACCAATTAAGGAGGATGTTATGGTTGAGATTTTAAAACCCGTAAAGCATAAGAAACTCGGTATCGAAGCAATTCACGGACATACTTGCATTGAATTAAAGGATGTTAGGACAGGTGTTCGTGATAGAATTGAAAGTGATAATATAGTCACTGATGGTGCTGAATATCTGCTCAACATGCATGGTGGCATGTTGTATTGGAATAGAGCCACTATTGGAAGTAGCGAGGTAGTTCCTATTGTCGCTAATCTGTTCGGAGGATTGCTCTTATTCAATGATACCATTCCCACTTCTCCTGCTCCTGCCAAGTTCATGCCAGCAGGAGTTAAAATGGTCGGCAATGGTTCTTATAAAATGTCTAATTCGGGAATTGTTACCGAGATGGGTTCGTATAATGAACCCGAATCTGTATTGACACGCAATAAATTTGAACAGGTATATGACTTTTCAACTCAGCAAGCAAACGGAACAATCAAGTCCGTGTGCCTTACTTCGAGAATAGGTGGATGGGCAGGATATGGTAATTCAAGTAGTGAATCATTCCTTGATACTAATAAAGCTGTTATAACCAGTTATGGTAATCCTATGTATTACCAAACAAATTGGTGTGGAACAAGGGGATACGCATTTTATGATAATAAAGTAGTTGGTACAAGCGGTGACGTTGTTCCTCAGAATGCTACTTCGGTTACTTTAAATGAGTACCCCGTTTCTCATACGCTGTATGATGATTTCCTTGCTGTGCCTCCTGTAGCCGCCACGGGTTCTTTTGGCACTCCCTCTGATACCTACGAAGTTGCTCTTCCTCAGTATAACGACTATAGATATTTAAAAGCCCGTAATTCCAAAATATATATTTCACCTAGCGTTGGAGGGGGTATTGCAAATAATGCTTCATTTACTATTTCAGTTATTGATGTTTCCAATCGTTCGGTCATAAATAAAACTCTTATAAATTCAACAGGTAAAACAATAAGAAGTGTTGAAAATTCGGGTGTGGCATTTGCTCCTGTTGCTGACGATATCTTATGGGCATGTACTCCTGATAAATATATTGTCGTTATTGACCTTACGCACGAGACAGTTGCCTTATCCAATATTCAACTTGCGTATAATGACATTACATATATTGCTGAATTTGCACCTGGACTTATTGCTTTGAGTGCGTCAAGTGCTCCATCTGCATTTACAAGCGTTATATCTCTCTATGATGTCACCAATAGCACTATTTATCCTACTAATCTTACGGCAAATCCCGAGAGATATAACAGCATATATCAGTATGATGCTGTTACGGATATGTTAAAGAATGCGTACCAAAGTAACGTAAGACTCATGCCTCATCCTTGGAGACTTACTACCATCAACAATCTCGGAAGTGCCGCTACTAAAGACGCAACTAAGACCATGAAAGTAACTTATACACTTACATTTTCGTGAGGTGCTATATGAGTATACCAAAACTTGCCTATAGTGGCTCAAGTAAAATCATAAAGAATCTTGTAAACACTGTGAATGCTCTGATTGATGATAACAGTGCAATTCAGTGTGACAAAACGACAGCAGGGACTTATGTTTTAAAGGCAACAGTTGATGCACAGGGAAATGTCACTTACACTTGGGAAAGTGAATGAAAAACGAAAACAAGAAAAAATTGCCTCTGTTGAGGGACTTTACGAAGCCCGAACTTGACCAGTTCAGAGAACTTTGTAATTTCACTGAGGACGAAATGATGTATTTTAATCTCAAGGCAAAAGATAAGTCAAATGTACAAATAGCATTTGAGACATGTGGAACTCTTTTGTTGAGAAATAGACAGTTTTCGGGCTGTCTATTTTTTTTGAAATTTTTTCAAAAAGGTGTTGACAAGAATGATAATTCGATATATACTGTGTTCATAAGAAAGAGATACACAACAAAAGTTAATAAGGTTCTTGGACGAAACATCGGTCAAGGATTTGAACACAGGATAGTGTATCACGAAACCCTTAAAACACTTAAACACGGAGGCATCAAATATGGAATATTCACAGAGAGTTATCGTAAACGTTGAGGGCACTGAGAACGAAATTAATGAATGGATTGATGAGTATGTCAGTGGTCTTGAATTTCATTTCGGAATGAATTGTGTACGTGTTGATGATGAAGACGGAACACTCTTTATCTATCTTAAGGCTGACAATGCTGATAGCGAGTCTCCCTTTGTTTGTGAGGAAGAGGATATCCGTAAAGAGTTTAAGGGATACGCAATCACTGTAAACAGCATTGAGATAGGGGAGATTAAAAGAGAATGGTAAAGTTTAATTTCAATAAGGCTGTAAACATCATAATGGTGGGAAGTGTTATAGCACTTGAGGTGTGGATAGCACACAATATAAAAACAAACCATACCTACGGAATGACCACGGATAATCATATTACCTATAATGAGGAAGTGGTGGAAATCCCTGTTCTTGAGGAAGAGATTGACCATAATGCTTTGATGGAAGAGGAGGTAGCACAGGCAATTGAAGAGGATTATAACCTTGAAGAGGACTTCCGTATGGCAAGAGGTGTACAGGCTGAGGCGGGAGGTGAGGCACTAGTCGGAATGGTTGCCGTAGCAACTACTATGCTCAATAGAGCCGATTCCTATAACATGAGCATGGAAGAAGTTCTTTCGGTTGGATATTGTAATCCTGCCCCATATGCAAGTGCTGAGGCAATGGAGGCTGTAAGGATTGCAAGAGCAAATAGAGATTTATTCCCTAGAAATATGATGTATTTCAGCACGGAGTGTTATCACACGTTTGACCATGCTGAGGATTATGTTGTAATAGGACATCATTGGTTTAGTCTTAATGACCTTTATGACAGAGAAACAGGAGAAAAATTATGAAGATTAATGTCGGAGATGAGATAACAATCAATGGAAAAGTCGTAGAGTGTGATGTTCGTTGCAGTATGGTATGTTGTCGCATGAATGACGGCAATATTCGGAGTTGGTTGTTTCTGCACACAGGATGATTTGGAAGATAAGTTGGGAGAGGAGATAAAGCCGAATGAGTAAATCAATTTTAACGATAGATACACCAAAAGGATGCGTTTTTTGCCCATTAGCAAAGATGCATGGGTTTAATGCATTTCATAATTATGTTGTAAAACAGGAAACAGTAATGGATAGACAGCCCTATATGGGTATTACTTGTCCGTTTTGTAATGGTATTAGATACATCTATAATCTGACGGCTGATGAAGTATTGACCTATAAACATAAAGAATGTCCGTTAAGAGAAAGTGAGGATAAGGAATGACAGAACAAGACACACCTAAAATGACATATGAAACTTATCACTTTACGTGTTCTAAATGTGGTAATGATATAGCGACAAAGTCAGATGCTTGGAATGATAATTTTTGTTCCGATTGTGGAGCAGATATGAGAGGAGTGAGTGAATAATGGCAGACGCAATGGAATTTCCCGAAACATTTGATGAATTTGTTGAGTCATACGGATTTATTGATACTGAGGAAGTATATACGAATGGTTCGCAATTGATTTCTGTATTCAGAGTTAGACAATGGCTTGAACACATTTCAGAAAAGACCCAAATGATTGATAAGTCCAACTTTGATATAGAACAGTACAAGACAGACTTACAGAGTGCTTACGATTGTGGATATAACGAGGCTTTATCCGAGAACAAGGGAGAGTGGATAGAAAGTAAAGAGCGTAGTGGGCATTGGTACTGTTCAGTTTGTGGCGGTATTCATACAGACCCCGAAACAGGAAAGTGGAGAGAAACGTTTGATTATAGATATCCGTTTTGCCCTAACTGTGGAGCAGATATGAGAGAACCCATAGGGGAGAAAGGGGAAACATGATAGACCTTAAACGAAAACAAGAAGTCACTATCACTCCAAGCGTTGGAGAGGTAGCAAAAGCAATTTGGAGTATGGATAGTGAGGAACAGGCTTTTTTGCTTGAACAGCTTTTCTTCCTTGCATTTGAAGAAAGCAAAGGCGGGTACTTACAACTTGCTTGTATTGCAGAGGACGTAAAGAAAAGGGATTCATGGAAAGATATCGGGAGAATGATAGACCTTATCCATGAGCATATCGGCACAAAGGGATTAGCCGAGTATGAACCCAAGATATTTGGACAGGCATTTAATCCCGATTGAGGGGAGAAAGGAACAGAATGAAAGATAAGTATGTATGTGATTGCTGCGGTGGTCATATAGACCCCAAAACAATGACTTGTGAATATTGTGGGACTCAATACAGAGAGGATTTAGTGAATGAGCGTGTATTCCGTATTGAGACTTATAGAAACCCTGTTCAGACATTGGCGGTCAAGCAGAGTTATCCAAGGGAGTTTTTTGATATGAACGCACAGGAACATGCTCGTTTTGCTATCGAATCAATGGCTCGGAGTTTTGCAGAAGTGATTGCTCCCTACATGGTGGTTCAGAAAGAAGATAACTTTTGTGACCGTACCATAGATATTAAAATTCCTGTGACATACGGAGATGGAACACAGACAGAGGAGAAATATATAGACCTTTCTGAACTCGGAATTATTCTGAGAGAAACAGAGGGGAATGACGAAGAGGAAGAGACGGAATAAATGTTTACACTCTATCGCATATGTGCTATACTCATTTGAGAGGACATAGCATGAATCAAGACACTTTGGCAACAGAACTTTTACACGAAATTAAGGCATCTGCAAGAAGATGGTTTATTGTCGCAATGGTAGAACTCATTGCAATTGTTGTGTTAATAATCTTACTTTTTGTAATGCCTGTTGAAGTTTCTGAGGAAGTCTCATATTCACAAGAAGTTGAGGATATAGAGACCTCAGATGTTGTACAAAGGATAGGTAATGACTATGGCACGTGCGAGACAAACAGTAACCCGTAGATGTACTACCACTTACAGGCGAAGAAGACGTAGTAAATGATGACAAAGCCACTGAGAAATCATGTGGCTTTTTGGTGTTATAAGAAAGGATAAAATTGTGCTACTTTCAGAGTTTATTTCAAAATTAAAACTTGCACACGATGTCCCAAATTTCTACTGTAATAAGCCAGGCAAGAACTTAGGCTACCATTGGGAAGATGGTAGGTTCAGTTTTGATTGCTGGAATCTTATTAAAGCAATTCTTGCTGGTTGGGATGCTACTAATCCCGTAGGAACAAATGTTCCTCCGACAGTTACGGGAGATATTAGTGGTTATCAAATGCTCATGCAATGTACCAACAGGTCAAAGGACTTTACTCAGTTAAAACAACCTGGCACTTATCTTTATCTTTCAACTTCACCTCATGCTGGTGTGTATATCGGAGATTTTACACAGGACGGCTACACTTTCAATGTTGTCGAATGCACGGGCGCATGGGAGTCAAAGGTTCAGTACACCTATGTGGATGAAAAAGGTGGTAGATATCTCTATAAAGGCGGTCCGCAAAACAAATATTCTTGGACGGATTATGGTTTACTTCCTTGGGTAGAGTATACAACCAATCCTGTACCTAATCCTACCCCTGTTTCAGATGTTGCATATGGAATAGATGTTTCCCGTTGGCAAAGAGGATTTGATTTAATGGACGCAAAGGTTCAAGGATTTACCTATTCAATCCTCAAAGCCGGAGGTGCTGATTCGGGATACTACAAAGACCCTTGCTTCGAAGATTTTTACAAGCAAGCCAAAGAGGATAAGATGTACATAGGTGCATATTACTATGGCAATGCCTTTTCGGTAGATGATGCTGTAAAAGAAGCAAATTATCTCATTCAATACTTACAGGGTAAAGACATCGTTCACGTTTATTATGATGTTGAGGGCAAGATGCTCAATCAAGGCTATCAACATCTTACAAGTATTATCCAAACATTCTGTCAGACCATGATTACGGCAGGATATGCATGCGGTATCTATACAAGCGAAAGCCATTTTAATTCAAGATTTGATGACAATGTTCTGATTATGTATCCTCATTGGGTGGCTAAATACAGTAAGAATCCTCCCAAACTTAAGAGCATTGCTCTCACAGAGATATGGCAATATGGCGGAAATACCAATTTCATCCGTAGCCCTCAGATAAACGGAACAACAGTTGACCAAAATCAAATCAATATCCAATGGGTTGATGACGGCTCACAGCCTAAAGAAACTGTTCAGATAGTTACTCCCACAGAAACAAAGAAGTCGGTAGACCAGCTTGCTAATGAGGTTCTTGCAGGTCTCTGGGGTAACGGAATCATCCGACAGATGCGATTACTCAAAGAGGGATACGATTACAAAGTCGTACAGTCCCGTGTGAATGAAATAGCATCTCAAAGAAAAGAAACTAAGAAAACTTATGTTGTTGTGAAGAACGATACACTGTCAAGCATTGCAAAAAGGTACAATACCACAGTAGATGCACTTGTCAAAGCAAATGGTATTCCCAATAAAAATAAGATTTATGTTGGACAGGAATTAATAATTGCCTAAAGGAGAACTATTATGTGGGAGTCTATTGCTCAAATTTTAACTGGACCTAATGCATTCATTATACTTTGTTTTCTCGGATTTCTTGCTATTATAATATGGCTGTTATCTAAATCGGGAGTTCTTAAGATAAACACGAACGCCTTTCAGCTAGGTGGTTCGGATATTGAGAGAGATATTATCAGACAGCAACTTGATTATTGTCTCTTACATCTTCAAGGATTGGAAGCAAATCTTCCGAAACCCGATGGCTACAACGAGTATTTGGGACAGTTGATTGTGGAGAAGATATATGACGAGTTTGTGAATTGGGTTACATTCAATCATATAAACAAATCAGAGGCGTATATTTCTCTTAAACAGGAGAGAATAATCAATATTCTCAGACAGTACACAGTCAAGGATGAGTTCCGAAGCGAAGAATTTGAGAACATGGTTAGGACGGATATTAAGAAAATTATTGAAGACCTAATTAAAATTCGTGAAATCTATAAGTAAAGGAGAAAAGGATGATTAAAGTTACTGACATACGGCTTGACCCTGTTAATATGACAGCACTTTGTTCATTAATTGCTGACACTAAATCGGAAGTAACCCCGACAGCACCTATCGTAGGATTGCCCTCGGGGTATACAATCGAGTTCGGAAGCGACCTAATGACAGTTAGTGCTGACATGGCATTTATGGATTCTACGGGTGCTTGGAGTTGGGTATAAAGGAGGTTAATCATGGCAATAGATGGTAAGAAAGCCTTTGCCTTATCGAAGAAATATACAGATGACTCCATAGCAGGTGGAGGTGCTGTAAAAGGTAAAAACTGTACAATTACAGATATTACTCCCATCACAGGTGGAAATCGGATTACCTTTGAGTGGACTCTCGATAACGGCACAGTTCAGACTGACACCATGGATGTTATGGATGGTGTGAACGGAATAAACGGACAAGATGGACATGACGGACAAGACGGTGCTCCTGGACCCAAAGGAGATGACGGATATCCTTTCTTGATTTACAAACAGTATGATGATATCTCGGAGTTTGATGCTGAGGACTTCCCCGAAGTTGGACTGATGTTCATGGTCATGGTTGAAGATTATGACCCCCAAGACCCCACTCAGTCTATCGGATATCCTGTTTATAGATATACAGGCGTAGGCAATCCTCCTTATTCACTGATTGTGCATCTTGCAACACAGGGAATTAAGGGTGATAAGGGCGATAAGGGTGACACAGGCGCACAGGGTGTGCAAGGTGAAAAGGGTGACACAGGACTCGGCATTAAGGGTGTTGCTATAGACAATGATGGGCATCTGATAGTCACTTATACGAATGATGAGACCGAAGATGCTGGTGCAATCATAAGTGATGCTAAACTGACAGCCAACGTAACCTCCAATACCACAGTAGGTGCAATTGCAAGTGGAACTACTTTAACAGCAGGTATGGGCTTTACTGAGTTTGTACAGAAGTTGCTTATTTCTGAAATTGCGCCCACAGTCAACTTCTCACTCAGTAAGAGTGGTAATGTTGTATATGGTACTTCTTACACAGAGACCCTTACTGTTCATGTATCTAACATTGGAAGTGCTAAGAAGATTAAAACAATCGCATGGTATGAGGGTAACACACTTCTTCAAACCGATACCATTGACAGTACTACCACAGGTACTTGGACTTATGTCATGAGTACAGCAACAACTGATACAACCACATTCAAGGCTATTGTAACCTATACAAAATCAGATAATGTGGATACAAGCGTAACTAAGACAGCAAGTATCAACTTCTTCTATAACAAGTTCTACGGAGGAGTTACGAGCATTAATCCCTCAGAGGCTACTGTTGAGGCACTTTCCACAGCCCTTGGAACAGGAAAGGGTGGTACTTACAGTTTCACAGTTACAGCTGGTCGTATATGCTATGCATATCCTAAGTCACTTGGAGCACTTACAAGCATTAAGGATGGTAACGGATTTAGTCTGTTTGATTCGTTCACAAGAACAGAGCAAACATATACTCAGAAC
>Ga0255347_1005248_pt1 | contig 14852 bp, 23 predicted proteins | sample wastewater_treat_2_FD_192479 | JGI IMG/M metagenome (GOLD analysis project Ga0255347, IMG submission 192479) | Wastewater microbial communities from Lulu Island WWTP, Vancouver, Canada - plant24 | ecosystem: Engineered > WWTP > Wastewater > Unclassified | place: Canada: Vancouver, British...
CGAATTCCTCTGAGGCAATGGCTGTCTGCTGCTCGATCGTGAGCGGAGTACCAGGCACAATCATCTTCACACCATGCTTGATTGGATCTTGCCAGTAGTACATCAGATTGCCATTGATCTGCTTCTGATAGAGAGCTTTGTACATGATGTCTTTGGTCATGCGAGAGAATTTGACACGCTCAATTTTATATGGTGAATGTCTCTCAAATTTGTCTGGCATGAAGTCACCCTGGCCAGTAGAGTCGATAGCACCACAGGCAATCTTGAAGAAGCTGAGCTCCTTCTTGAGTGTATCGAATTGGTCCTCATAGTTTGTACCCTTGCCACCTGATACGGACCTGACAATAGTGAGCTTGCCATTGATCACTCGGCCGATCTTCATGATGGTCTGGTCGGTACTCTTTGCTGTGTCCAGCCCGAAGTAGTGGTCCTCTTCAATCCAGGCTCGGTATTGTGCATACTGCTCTGCTGATAGCTCGTGAGCTTTGGCCCATTCATCACACTCCAGGAGATCTCTTCGGATGGCTGACTTGTACCATTCACGATATTCCAGGAAGACAGGATCTGCAGAAGGATTCTCAAATGGCCGATCGATACGACCAGCAATGAGCTGATGAGTGTCGATATACATGCCACCCTGGAGCTGCCAGACATTGAAGTATGGCTTCTGGATCTCAGGACTCATCAGACCACGCTGAGCGATCTGGCTCTTCACAGTACGCTCATAGACTAGATGTCGAGCATCACCAGTCACCTCGTACATCCTCCGCCTGTCTGCAGCGATCTCAGGGTATGTCATCACATAGGCTCGGCCCTTCTGGATATCTCGATAGAAGTCACACTTCATTGAGCCAGCAGTACCCACCTTCACGATCACAGCATTTGTCGATGCACCCATAGGCAGGATGTCTTCATTCACGATCTTGTCATTGATGTCCTGAGCCTCCTCGATAATGATCAGGTGGAGAGTCTTGGACTCAGGCTTCGATGTGGATGTCACAGGGAATATGTAGCAGGAAGATCCATTGCCGAGCGTGATTGTCTTGGCATTGCTCTCCTCTTTGGCCTTGCGATTGGCATCATGATCGATGACCATCAGCTCCTGCTTGGACCTGGACAATGCATTCTTCAATCGCTTGAAGTCAGTATTCGCCTGCTCCTTCTGTGGAGCAAAGATGCCGACCTCTATCGGTACATCGAAGAGCTTGGTCACGAAGAGCATGATTGATTCGACTGTATGGACCAGGGATGTTGTCTTGCCTGATTGTCGAGTGTACTCAAAGTTGAGCATCACCGATTCGAGAGCATCGATATCTTCCTCGGTGACTCGCTTGCCTGTGAGCACGAGTAGATTCTGGACCAGTGGCAATACCACCATCCGCCAGATCCTCCACTGGTATCGGTAGAATCTAGTCTTGTGGTACTTCCACAGGTGTCTCGCTGTCAGCCTCTGTAGCTTCAGCACTATCTGCTGAGCTGAGAGCGAGGTGGTCTGTTGCTGGATCGTCATCGATTATTATCTCCCCATCTTGCATCAAGCCATACTCTTCCAGCAGAGCTTCCACTGGATCACGAGCATCAGCAGGTGGCAAGTCTTTGACATTTGTCGGCTCTCTGAGTTCGACCTTTAGGATCTCATAGCAGAGCTTCTTGTCCATCATATTCAAGCGATCCCATCTGCCGACATCCTTCACGATGTTCGCAATAAGCTGAGCCTTTGCTGCTCGCAATGTCGGCACATTCTTCCGCTCAATATCGAGAGCCTTCTCGATGGCAGCTTGAGTTTTTTTGTGCTCTATGGCTGCCCTCTGCTTGCCCCACCCATTGACCATTCTGCGAGTGTGGCCAGACTTGATCCGCTTCACACTCCAGCCCTTGACTTGCTGCAGCCACGAGCCGACCATTGTGTGCTGATCCTGAATAATGAATTCACGCCTTAAAGCCTCCCAGTCCGTATAGACTGTGAGTGATTTTATGGCATGCTCGGGATTCTTAGAGATGCCATCAGTTGCTGTCTGTGGCTTCTTCGACACCTCTTACCCCTTCTTGATTTGTGGCCTGCTATCGCCTGTCAGCTCTTCAATGCCGACAATGGAATAGTTGGTCCGCTCCTTGATTGCTTTGGCTCGCTCAATGGCCTCAGCCTCGTCACTAGCATAGACAGTGACATGGATGATGTTGAGCTTCCCCATATCAGATTGGTCATATGCTTCCACTGTGTACTTGTACATTGCTCTCCTCCTTATTTTGCGACTCGCCTACCATTCGGAAGGCTGACTCAATTATATCCTCTGTGTGAAGATCAGCCAGATGCTGCCAGTGTTCACGACACAGCAGCAGAATTCTGCCATTGCGAGTGAGACAAGTTCCTGACCACTTCTTGCAGCCCTTGAAGGCACATCTACCGAAGTTCATCAAGATCCCTCTGCAGCTTCTCTCTGACTATCACAGCCAGGTCATGCATCTTCATCCACTCCACATAATGAATGTGAGGCGAGAGCTTGATAATCCGCTCACAGACAAATAGTCCAGACTTCAGAGCCATCCTCTCATTGAGTCGCTGTAGCCATTGATTGAATGCTTCCATCAGAATGTGCTCCCCAGTTTGCCTTCCTTCATCATCATCCGAGCTTCCAGGATCATCTGTAGCTTGCCATCGGCCAGCTTGAAGCGGAGTCTTCGGACCGAGCTGGATATACTTGGTTGGCTTACATCAAACACAGCACCGATCTCCGCATGCGTATATCCTGCACAGAGCAGGTCCACAATAAGCTGCTCCCTGAATGTGAGTAGATCATAAGTCTCTTCAGCGACATTGAATCCCACTGCCTTCTCTAGTGGCGTGATTTCATGGAACATATCATTTTTGTCCACTTCTTCGAGGTGTTTGTTTTGCATCATTCCGCCTTTTGATTCCGACAGTGCCATCTGGAGCTCTGCCTATTATGGCACTCTTATCTCGGACAATTCTGGCAGATACATCTCGACCGCATCGGTAGCATGGCACGACAATGGTCTCCTTCTCGACACCATCCAGGAATACATCCTGATCGAATCCACACCACTCATGCTTGTATCTATAGACAGCCATTCTACTTCTTCCCCTTCTGTCGCTCGAGCTTCCGTCTTTGAGCCCGATTCATGAATTGCCCTTCAGGACCACGCTTCTGCTCAAGTTCAAAATTCTCTTTTGCTGCAGCCATTGCAGCCTCATCCACCACAGCGATCCACTGCTTGCATATATTGGACCAGTTGAGATTGCTCACCCACTGGAATGCAGCCTCGACATTCGGCTTCTCTTTGCCATCCATGATTGCTTCGATTGCATCTGCTGCTGCCTTCACATCCATGAGTGGTCGGATACGCTCATTGTCACCTTCCTTCACGATCCACATGCTCGGATCTGCACCACTTGGAATGAGCTTGACTCGATTCATTGCTCCCATCTCGGTGAAGCTCGTATTGTCTGGAGCGACCACAGGAGTCTTTGTGGCCATTGCTTCGGTCATGGACAATCCCCACCCTTCACCGAGAGTAGTGGACAGCACAAGGTCCGCTGCATTGTATATACGATTCACATCTTCGAGTGGCATACCCTGATTGGCATTGAAGATCTTCGGACTTGGCAGGAAGAATTCATACTCTTTGCCGAGCCCGAGCTGATTGGCTATCGTGAAGATGTTGCCACCCGAGTCTTCATATTGCATGTGCAGGTAGAGCAATGGTCTTCGGCCACGATCCCATAATTCCTTCAGGATCATGAGCGAGCGAGCGATATCCTTCCTCGGCTGATTGCGATTGACATTCACGATCAGGAATCGATCATCCGCTTGGCCATTGAAGTACTGCTTGCGGAAGTCGGCCACATCCTGCTTGTCCTGGATCGGGAAGAAGTCATTCGGATTATTGCCATGATAGATCACTCGAAGGCGATCCTCTAGCTCGGGCAGATGCTTCAGAGTTTCGGCCTTGCCATATTCGGTATAGACCACAGGGAAGTCAGCACCTGCTACTGTGTCCACCCATTGCTTCTTGAGCTGAGCATCGACAGGGTAGTACCAGACTGTCTTGAATGTTTTCATGCCATTGCCTGCGAGAGCATCCTGAGTCTTCTTGATCTCTTCCATGATCGGCTCAATCACGAAGGTATCCTGCAGCATGAAGACCACATCATATTTGCCAGAGCCCATCAGGTCCAGGAGTCGCTGTCGGCCATAGACATCGCCATATGCTCCAGCATTCATGAGTCCTCCTGGCATGGCAGGATAGACTCGGCCTGGCCATTTGGCTTCATCCATCGGATCACCTGAATAATTGATGGCTATCACATCGATGTTGTATTTGCCTGTGGCGTGGAGCTCTCTGGCTATATTGCCAAGCACCTGAGCGAATCCAGTGGCACAGCAGTAGTCACCATAGAGCAGGAGATTGACCTTCTCAGCACCATCAGCGATCGCTCGCTTTGCTGCCTCATCGATCGTGGCTTCGCCTATAGCATCCATTGTGGATTCTCCAGTGTCCATTCGACTGTCTTTGCTAGTGATTCCTTGAAGCTCACAGGTGGATTCCAGCCGAGTGCAAATAGCTTGCTGCCATCCAGAGCATACCTGCGATCATGTCCTGGTCGTGTGTGGTGGAAGTCTACCAGCTTATATTTGAGAGGCTTGCCGATGAGCTCAGCGATCTCCTGAGCCAGCTCGAGATTGTTCTTCTCGGTGTCACCGACCACATTGTATCGGTCTGGCATCACGATCTCATTGTTATCCACATATGCTGCAGGAGCTCCTCGATTGATCAGGAAGAGCAGAGCATCTGCATGGTTGCGAGCGTGGAGGTAGAAGCGAGATCCGATGAATTCTTCAGTGCCATGAATCGTGACCTCTGTACCATTCTGGATTCCCTTCATGAGCATTGGCACAAACTTCTCAGGATCTTGCATCTCTCCGAAGTTGTTCATGGTGTTGGTGATAATCAGAGGCACATCATAGGTCCGCCAGTAGCTGATGGCTATGGCTTCCTGTGCTGCTTTGCTGGCTGAGTATGGATTGCTCGGTAGGATCACAGACCATTCAGGATGATCATGTGTCGGAGCAGCTCCATATACCTCATCAGTGCTGACCTGAATGAAGATCTCAGGCTTGATCTTGCGAGCATACTCCAGCATGTTCAGGACCAGAGCGACATTGTTCTCGACAAATGGCACAGGATCATCGATCGAGCGGTCCACATGAGACTCGCTGGCCATGTTGATAATGTAGTCGATGTGTCCGATGCGATGAATCATCTGCTCCGAGAATGGAGCGACTAGATCATGAGTGATGACAGTGCATCGAGATCGCCAGTCTTCGTGTGCTTCAAACATCTCAGCGATGCGATCGGTCTTGCCCTTGTGCCTGAAGCTGTCGATCAGGACCAGATGCCAGTCCGTATTGTGCATGAAGTGAGCCAGTGTGTGTGCTCCGATGAAGCCACCTGCTCCAGTTAGTAGTGCTCGCTTTGTCATTGATTAGTACCAGTTCTTCCCTTTGTTATTGTTCAATCTCTCACGAGTCGGAATATAGAATGTCTCCGAAGCGTTGTGATCAATGTTTGCCTCGAAGCCACTGAAGTCAGTGAAGCTGATCTCTACCCATATGGTATTGCGGTCGGTCTTCAGATCTTTGTCTGTGAGGATCTTGAATGGACATCCAGCCTTGAGCAGAGCCCATGCCTCACCGAGCTGTCGATGAGCATCAGAGCAGTCTCGGTCTCCCCATTTTTTAATTGGCACTACTGCATCTTGGCAGAGCTTGATCAGATCCTGTCTGCGATAGTTCACCTTTGCACTCATGATTGCACCTCCTTCAATGGATCTACTATTGTGCCATCGGCCCTCCGCCATTGATTCGGAGAGAGGGATGGATCGTTGTATGGTGTTTTGAATGTCTCATCCAGCAGCCGAGTGACAGAGCCCCACTTCTTCATGAAGTAGTCATGGCTGTGCTGGCTATTTGGATTGTCCATCAATGATGTGGCCACACCGCCATAGTGGACCATCGGAGCTTGATTCGTGCAGATCTCTTTGTAGCCGAGTAGTTTGGATCGGTAGTGAGAGTCATTGTCTTCATACCAGGCAGGGATAAAATTCTCATCGAAGAAGCCGACCTTCTCGAAGAAGTCTCGAGCGATCAGGAAGCATGAGAAGTTTGGATGCTCGCTCCATGTGGCAGGAGTATCTTCGGCCAGCTCGTAGCTGAGTATGTCTTCTGGATTTGCCAGCTCCAGCATTATGTTGTTTGGTGTAACCATCACAACACTTTCGCTCTCATTCAGATCTTGATGGACCTTCACCATCGCATCGATACAGCCAGGACTGAATAAGATGTCATCATTGCAGAGCATGGCATAGTCACAGCCATCCTTGAACGCCTGCAGAGCCATCTGATTCCAGGTCTGAGACAGTGGTCGATTCAATCGCCACTGATCAAACATGTAGAGATTCCACTCATGCGATGTCTTGATGCTGTGGACAGACTCAGCGAAGCCCTTGAAGTTATTGAGTACTGAGAATCCTATTCCGATCTTCATGATTAGCACCTCCCTCTGTAGACTTGATCAGATTCTTTTTTGATATCACTCCTCACGAAGAAGCAGTCATTGTGCTCATAGATCGGAGAGTCCAGCGTGAAGCCTTGTGTCTTCAGCCAGGCTGCTACTTCCGCTCCAGGAGTCTCGCCTTTGTACACTGGAGTGACTGATAATTCGATACAGAGATACTTGAATTGCTTGAGCCATTTACCCATGCCGAGCAGGATCTCCATCTCATTGCCCTGAGTATCTAGCTGCAGTGTATCGTATTGAGCCAGGTCAATGAATCGCTTCTGGCCACGAGAGTCCACATAGAATCGATTATGCATTTGCTTGGCCCATGTGTCGAAGCGGACCAGCTCGATCTCCTCCTTGCCGACAATGGCAGCCTGGCCCTGATTCCAGTTTCGCTTGACTTCGGGATGCTCCCATTCGGTCTCGAATATGGATGAGCCTTTGCCATCGATGTCAGTCACCTGCAGATCTGCCATGCGATTCGTATCGTGAAGGCCGAGCTTAAAGCAATGAGCCTTGTCACCATACCGCTCATTGAGAATATCGAATGCCGATGTCAGAGGCTCGAAGGCAATCAGGTGATCAATACCCATGCGGATGAAGTTCTCGATCTCCTCGCCATCATTCGCTCCAGCCTGGATCACACCATTCAGATCGAAGCCCTGCACAGTGAAGTGGCTCAGTTTGTTTCGCTCTTCAGCCTCATAGAATCCTGGTAGATCACGCTTCATTCTTCTGGTACTCCATCCTTCGGATTCCACCACCTGAATGATACTGGTGGCAGCTCTGGTATCTTCTCTCCGAGCTTCAGCGACTTGAAGTCTTTTGATGTCAGGACCATTGCGAAGACCTGTCGGCTGCTGTCGTAGTAGACATGGTGGAATTGAGCATCCTCTGGCAGATGTCCTTCCTGGATCACCCATCGCTTTGATGTCATGAAGCGGACCATCGCTTCGGGATGCATCCAGAGCAGAGCCTGCCGACTCATGTCTGGTGTCTTGTGGATATCTTTTGATCGGCCGAGAATACTCATGCTGCTACCTTCTCCCTTATTGCTTCGCATTCAGCCTCGCTGTGCTCAAGCCGATGGACCATCAGAGTCAGTCGCTCATCGCTCATGACTGCTGTGTATCCGATCTTCCGATACAGATGCTGTGCTGCTTCATTGCTATTTAATACATCGAGCCAGGCTTCTTCAGATCGAAGATCCTCGTGGATCATGAGAGTCATCTGCTCGAATAGGAAGTATCCAGCCCCTTGACCTCGAGCTGCCTCAGTCAGTCCACCAGATACCCACCACCGACCATCACGCTTGCTGATCAGCCCATATCCGATTGTCTGATCCTCATTCTTCACCAGGTAGCCGAAGATCTCACCACGATCCCGAGCTGGCAGATATGTCTTGCGATACCATTCAGCTTGCTCTGCAGGCATGATCTCAGCGGTATTGTGAGTCATGAATTCTCGGACCTCATTGCGGATGTCCATCATCTCGAAGGCTTGTGATGCCGATTCCATTTCATGCAAGATGTGTGACATCATATCCCTCCCTGATTATTGCAGGCAGCCACCGCTTCTGATCTCGGTATTCATGCAAGTATCGATCTTCTGCTACAAGATACATCTGTGTCTCAGGATTGCCACAAGGTACATTTCGAGGATCACTCCGCTCTGCAGCAATGATGCCAGAGTCATCTTCTCGCCATGCAATGCCACGATCATCCAGGAATTTGATGCAGTCATTGCGGTATCGCTCATTGCCAGTAGTAGTCATGCCACCGATGTGATCATTATCACTACCCATTGTGATGACATGGTATCCAGCTTCGATAGTTCTGATTGGCCAGATGCGATCATAGAAGTGAGCCAGTGTGATATCTTCCCACTTCTCATCCTCTCGGACCAGGTGAGGTATGACATCCCTTCTGAATAACATGAAGAGTGAATCAAGCACGATCGCTGGCTCGATGCCTTCGATCCTGCGACCAGCACTCGGATCTTGACCCTTCCAGATCTGATCTCCGACTGGTACTTCTCGACCCATAAAGTTGCAGACTGTATGGCCACTACGACCGCCACGCTCATCGACTTCCCGAGATCCACACAGACCGATTAGGCCGAGCTGCGGATCTTCGTGGAAGGCCATTGCCATCCTGCGATCCCACCCCTTCTCATAGAGCATCAGATCATTGTGCATCAGTCCGATATACTCCTCATCAGGGTATGCATCATAGAGCTGCTTGAGCGGTTGGTAGTAGCCGATATTCTCTTCATTGCGGATCAGGCCGACCTTGTGATCTCCGAGCTTGCTGCAGCCACACTCAGGATCTTGCTTCATGAATTGCTCGTAGCTTATAAGAGAGCCATTGTCGATAATGACTGGCCGAGTCTCTCCGAGCACTGCATTGCTTGCAAGATGATTGATGGCCACCTTTGTGAGCTCGTGGCCCTCTACTACTGGAAGTCCGATGATCATCGCCACACCGCCTTCTTGAAGTGCATCCAGCGAGTCATTGGCTGAGGGTATGTGCGATGATGCTTCTTCCATTCATCGACAGCTTTGACACGCTCGATCGATATCATAATTGCCAGGCTCAGGATCTTGCTGGACCGCTTGCCCTTCTCTTTGTCGAGTGCATACTCCAGATACTTCTTTGCTCGGCCCTTCAGTCGCTTCAGCTCCTCTGGAGATTCAGGGAATTGGTCGGCATTCATCTGGTGATGCTTGCTCATGACTTCTTCCCCTGCCTCTGAGCAAATTTATTGCACACCCCTGCAACATGATCGAGCTCTTCTTGTGTGAGCCCCCAGTGTACAGGGATGCACACCATTCTATCTGCAAAATATGCAAGTCCGTCAAGACCCTTCCGAGCGAATGGCTTGAATACTGAGTACTCATCATTCCGCCTGTGGACCTGTGACACCATCACACCATTGTCAGTAGCAAACTTCTTGAATGCATCTCGGCTCTTCATATCAGGAAGCAGCAGGGTATAGAGCCACCATGCAGATCTGCGATCATCACCTTCGGTCTGCCGAACAAAATACTTGTCCAGCTTTTCATCATAATACTTGGCATTGTTTCGGTGAGCCTGCAGGATCGAATCCACATGGTCCATCTGAGTGATGCCGATAGTGGCATTCAGATCATTCATATGGAATTTGTATCCCCACTCTTCAATGTCCTGGTCGATCCTGGAGTCGAGGCCATTCTTGCTGCGATCAATGCCGAACCAGCGGAGTACCTTTGCTCGCTCGGCATCCTTCGGATCTTTGCATGTCAGTATGCCACCATCTCCAGTAGTGATGTGCTTGATAGCCTGCAGGCTGAAGCAGGTGAAGTCAGAGATCGCTCCGACCTTCTTGCCTTTGTATTCAGCTCCGAAGGCATGAGCAGCATCCTCGATCACTTTGAGATCATGAGCTCTCGCAATGCTCACGATCTGATCGAGGTCGGCTGGCATTCCTCCCCAGTCCACGAATAGAATGGCTTTTGTTTTTTTGGTGATTAGCTTCTCGATGCTCTCGGTGTTTATGTTGCCAGTGATCGGATCTACATCAGCGAACACTAGAGATGCACCAAGAGATAATACTGGAAGATTGGTGGCTGTGCAAGTCATGGCAGTGGTGATCACCTCATCGCCAGGACCGATACCAGCCACCCTCATCGCCAGTGTCAGAGCGGATGTACCGCTATTAAGTGAGACTACATTCGGTGTGCCGAAGAAGTCTGCGAGCCTGCCTTCAAATTCCTCCACCTTCGGACCTTGTGTGATGTACCCACTGTGGAGAGTCTCCAGCAGAGGCTTATCGATTGTCTGCGGTGTGTGTGTTTTGAAGAGCGGAATCATGTCAGATCTTCTCCGAGTCATCTTCCGCTGCAGTCACAGCTCCTTCAGTTATTGCGAACAGAGCAGCCTGGCTTGCAGCATTCTTGATAGCCGACAATGTGACCAGGCTCGGATCAATGATCCCTGCCTTGAATGCATCCACCACCTCTCCTGTGTAGAAGTCGATGGTCAGCTTCTTATCAGCCAGCACCTTCTCGAGATCTGCTTTGTCGAGCTCCAGTCCACTATTCTCAGCCATCTGCTTGATCGGCTCGAAGCATGCCTTCACGACAGCCATCAGGCCATTGCCGCCATCTTCTGTGCTGAGATCCACATTCTGATCCTTCTGGACCTTCGTGGCAGCTCGGTAGAGTGCAGCTCCACCACCAGCTATGATGCCATTTGAGAGAGCAGCCTTCGATGCATTGATCGCATCCTCGACTCGGAGCTTCCGCTCTTCTCGCTCTGCTTCAGTGACACCACCGACTCGGACTACACCGACACCAGACTGGAGTCGAGCGATCCGCTCATCGATTGCATTCTGCTCATAGGCTTGCTTTGAATTGGCTCGCTGTGCCTTCAGCTCTTTGATACGCTCTTCAGTCTCACCAGCTCCACCGATGATTGTGGTCCGATCACGACTAGCGATCACTCGCTCGGCATGGCCGAAGTCATCTGGATTGTATGTGTCGGCTGGATTCTGTGGATTATTTGGCAAGCGGTTGCCTTCATCACGAGCGAAGAAGCGAGCTCCTGTGGCCTCTGCCATGTCTCTGAGCACTGCCTGGCCCTGCTCACCGAGAGCCTGGACCTTGATCGGGATAAGTGTGAATTTGCCCTGAGCCTTATTGATAGCACATGATGCCATCGCTTCGCCTGTGACTGAGTTGGCTATCAGGACACCTGACTTGTGGCCCATGCCTGAGATCACTTCCATCAAGCGGACTACTTCCATGCCATTCGTGAAGTCATGGTCGGTCACAAAGATCGGCACATCATTGACATCAGCTTCCTGCCTGGCAGGATTGGTGATGAATACTGGAAGCTGGATGCCTCCACGAAGCTCGATGCCCTCAGCGATTCGACTGGTAGTCTCTTCGCCTTCACCATCCTCGATCGTCACCACGCCATTGCTGCCGACTTTGTGGACAGCTTCAGCTACTAGCTTGCCGATCACTGGATCTCCGCATGATATGGTCGCTACATTGACCAGAGCTTCTATGTCTTTGGTCTCCACGATCTCATCCTGCAGAGCTTCCACGACTGCAGCAGCAGCCTTCTCAATGCCTCTGCGGAGTAGCACTGGATCTGCATCATTATTGATTTGCTGAAGAGCATGAGTGGTCATTGCTTGCAGCAGGACCGATACTGTCGTAGTGCCATCACCAGCGACATCATTGGTCTTGTTTGCCACAGCCTTGACTGTCTCCACACCGATCTCCTGGAATGGCCGATCGGCTGGAGCGTGAAGCTCCCGAGCTATTGTGACTCCATCATTCGTGTTGAGTGGTGGCCGATATGGATCGGTCTTCAGGACCACATTGCGACCTCGTGGCCCGAGCGTGGTCTTCACTACATTTGCGACTAGATCGATGCCAGCCTTGATCTCACTGCGAGCCTCAGCTCCTGACTTCACTTGCTTGCTCATTCTTTGTCCTCCGTTACTTTGCCGATGATGTCTGACTCAGTGATGGAAGTGAGCAGCTCGCCATTAAAGTAGAGAGCAGTGTAGTCTCCAGGACTTAAAAGCACCAGCTCATCTGCCTTGTAGTCAGAGTCTGCTGGAGCATGAATGATTCGGTAGATTGCACCATTGCGATCTCCCGATCCGCCTGTATCGAATTGTGACTTTGTTTCGGACTCGACCTTTTTGGTCAATATATTAGAGTCCACCATTTGTATTTGATACATATGCTTTGCACCTCCCATCGGTATCAATTTTGACTATAACACAAGCACTTTTGTGGATGCAACAACAAACATTATGAAGACTGTTATTGTGTAGTAATTAGCATACTATAAGCAATTCTATAGAGCACCCCTTCCCTACTCCCCCGATCTCGCCATGAAAAAAAGCTGTCATCTGTTTGACAGCCTTGCAAAATTGTTGCGATAGGGCAGGGGAGTGGTCTCACCCCTGTTAATTTTTGTACGCTTTTTGTTCGTTAAAATGTCGGCAGGGGAGTCGGGGAAGTGGTTATGCAGGCACTATTGCCACCTCTATTCGGGGATTCTCTCTATCGAGTAGCACCCTTGATCCATCATGGCCCACCACTATATTGAAGTTGTCATCCTTCAGGATCTCTGCCTTCACTAGAGTATCCTGGATTCCCTCGTATAGAGCAGATAGATCCACCACCCTGAGCGATTGCATAAAAAATTTGCACACTAGCAGGACTGGATAATCTATCGGCTCTGCTGGCTTCTTCTGCAGAGCAAGCTCATCCATCGCATTGTTCCACCAGGAGCGATATTGCGGAGTGTAGACCACGATCGGCCGACCGCTCCGCCATACCACCTTCTGAGTATTCTTCTTCACTATTGGATTGCCAGTGATCGTGTATGTCAGCATTCAGCAAGGCCCACTATCCACCACCAGACTGCAGCCAGGACCACCTCGCCTCCGATCGCCAGACTCATGTATAGAGTCTCATCGAAGAGCATGAAGATCAGGATCAGCCAGAAGCCATAGACCATTGCCAGTGCTATTGCGAGCAGCATTGCTGACCACACCAGGCATTTGATTATTGTTTTCATTTTTGCACCCTCATGGCTGTCTGCTATGCAGCCTGTTCCTTTAATGAGTGTAGTTTGAAGTAGACATCTTTGCAAGCTCGGACATCTGCCATCGCATCGTGAGCACCCTCGAAGTCATATCCCATATAGTGAATGTGAGCTTCCTGGAGTCTCGGATTCTTGTACTTCTGATCAATGCCTTTGTCCTTGAAGAATGAAGCCTGAGCCTCGCTCAGTGGCAGCTTCATCAAGTCTCTGGAATTGAGCATCGTGCAGAAGACCTTTGCTTCATTCAGAATGTCCTGCCAGATCGTGCCAGCTTGAGCATCATTGTGGATGTCTTTGTAGTAGTCGGTCTCGATCTGCAGAAGATCCATGTCGTATTCTGCATTGTGAGCCACGACAGTATCTGCCTGCTCCATCATTGCGAAGAATGCACTGAGGGCCATGTATCGGTTCACACCATGCTTCTTCACAAAGTCTGTGCTGAAGCCATGCACATTGCTGGCCTCGACTGGTATATTCTCGAAGCCATCAGGCAGCAGCAGGAGATTCAATTCACCGACTGTCTTGCCATCATTATCTGTGAGCAGTGCTCCGATCTGGACCACTCGTGGAATGAATCCACCCTTGCGAATTCCAGTAGTCTCGGTGTCAAAAAATAGTATCATAAGATTCCCTCGTATATGTTTTGTGATTGGGAGGGTAGTGGCCCGAAGGCCACCTCCCCATTGTAACTCGTGTGAGAGCCTGCTCTCTATTCTTCAGCTTCTGCTTCAGCGATCAGCTCCAGGACTAGATTCCCGAGCTTGGCCTTTGCAGAAGTGATGTGGCCATAGTCATCACTGACTCGCTTCCACCTTCCATTGCCTTGTCGCTGCTGCACATAGAATGTATCCGACCAGTTGTCACGCTGGATGCGGAATACTGGGATCGTGATCTCAGTGATTTTCGCCATGTGATTGCACCTCCATTCTATCTTCTACCCTCCATCCGATCGACCTTCGGACTGTCATCAAATTCTCTCCAGTATTTGCAAATGCTCGAATGGAATGATCACCAGTGTAGTGCCTTTGACATTCTGCCTCTCAAAGTCGAGCTCATGGAGAAGCCTGCCATCAAAGTAGTAGTGATCGGGAATACTTAGCTCACCATCGGATTTGCGGACATAGGTGAAGTGTATCTCATTGTGGTATGTGATCCGCTTGGCATCCAGGCCGACCATCTTCTTGCCACCATTCCAGATCGGAGCTCGGATCTTGAAGAGGTTGCACACTGTATTGCGGTCCAGTTGTTTGACCTCACTCATGACTTTCTCCGAATCACTGGATCGTCAGGGAATGGAATCTCCTTGCCCTTGTCATCCAGCAGACCGAGCGGATAGTCAGCCAGCTTGCCACTGGCCTTGAGCCACTGCCTCCGCTGTGCTGCAATCGATGCAGCTTTTTTATTCCGCTTGAAGTTGCCACCGCTTGCCTGGCCACCTTTGCGACCAGCAGCCACCTTCTTCGGATCTTTTTTATTCTTGATCATGAGTACCCTCCAGCTCCTCCTTCGTGACCAGGCTCTGTCTCCTGAGAGCATCGCAGCCACAAAACTCACACACTTTTTTTACCTTCTTTGTCGGATCATTATTCTTGTAGTAGCCAGATCCGATCATCGCATCGCTCGCTTGCACCCATCTGCATCCTCGCCTGATCGAAG
>Ga0255347_1005250_pt1 | contig 14849 bp, 15 predicted proteins | sample wastewater_treat_2_FD_192479 | JGI IMG/M metagenome (GOLD analysis project Ga0255347, IMG submission 192479) | Wastewater microbial communities from Lulu Island WWTP, Vancouver, Canada - plant24 | ecosystem: Engineered > WWTP > Wastewater > Unclassified | place: Canada: Vancouver, British...
CCTGCGTACCAAAAGAGCGTGAGATTTCAGTATTTGGTGGAACAGCACCACCGATACTCAATCAGGAAGGCCTGCATGACATTGGGAATCTCACGTAGCGGATTCTATGCATATTGTGAACGGAAACCATCTGACCGGCAGCTTGAGAATGAATCCCTCTCACAAAAGATACGCGAGGTATTCGAACAGCATTCCGGACGATATGGCGCGAAACGGATTGCACACTCCTTACAGGATGAGGGGATCAAGGTCAATAGAAAACGAATCGTAACGCTCATGCGTACGATGGGTCTGTATGCGAAAGGTGCACGAAGAGCCTATAAAAATTACAACAGAAAACATTCGAATCGAGCCTGGACAAACGTACTGCAGCAGGATTTCACTCAAGAGCATTGGAATAAAGTATGGCTTGGAGATATCACCTACATTCCCACGCACGAAGGCTATCTGTATCTTGCCGCTTTCTTAGACCTGCATACACGCAAGATTGTCGGGTGGTCGATATCGTCCACGATGACTGAACGACTTGCAATGGATGCATTCCTCCAGGGCTTTGGCAAAGAAAGGCCAGCACCGGGGTTTATCGTGCATACTGACCAAGGCTCCCAGTTTACTGGTGGAAACTTTACGACGCTGGTGAGAAGTAAGGGAGCAATTCTGTCAAACAGTAGTAAGGGTAATCCGTACGACAATGCACTCATGGAATCATTCTACAAGACGCTGAAACGGGAGCTGGTGAATGATGCCGGATTCAAGACAAAAGACGAAGCGCGCCATGCACTGGTCAGCTACATTGAGTTGTACTACAACAGCGTAAGAAAGCATTCTGCGCTAGGCTATATGGCTCCTCGGGAATATGAGGAGCTGAATTCATAGATTTCTCTTATCTTTGTGTCCAAAATATCTGGACCCTTCCAATTTTCTAACTTTAAAAGTGTCCAAAAATTGGGGGACTATCACCCCCTCCAAATACTCACCTTATGCATGTTTTTTGGAAGCAGATCATATTGAAATCAGACAAAATGTAATATATTCATACAATATAATTTTCTATTACAAAATCAATTCTTTAATATACCAAAAAATAATTGTTATCTATTATTGGCACAAATCTTGCATATTTCTATTTAGCCATATGAGGTGGTGATTATAATCTGAAAATGAAGAGAAAGGAGGCAATTAAGGAGAACATATAAAATTGTTGTAAGAAACTTGTGTAACATACACTAGAATTCCCCGAAAAGATCAAACTGGGATGGACAAAAAAAGCGTGAAAATTCCCCATAAAAATCATGGGGATAAATTGAGCTATGAATGCCTGTAGGATAGCACCTACAGGGAGGAGGAGATGCTCCAGATGAACCAGGTTGATCAGATCAAGGAGTTGCAACGGGAGGGCTATGGACCGACTGAGATTGCGAAGCGGCTTAAGGTAGATCGAAAGACGGTGACGCACTATATGCAGCAAGAGGATTTCAGTGCATCCGTAGAGGTTGTGAAGGGAGAGCCGTCGAAGCTCGATCCGTTTAAGCCTAAGATCGATGAGTGGCTTTTAGAGGATCGTCAAATGCGCTACAAGCAGCGGCATACGGCAAAGCGCATCCATGAGCGGCTCAAGAAAGAATATCCAGAGGATTATCAGTGTTCCTATGCGCTTGTGCAGCGGTATGTGAAGGAGTGCAAAGAGGCGAAGGAACAATCGAAGGGTTATCTTGAGCTTGTCTGGGCAAGGGGTGAAGCACAGGCAGACTTTGGGGAAGCAGATATTCTCATAGGAGGCATACGGAAGACAATTAAGTACCTCACGTTAAGTTTTCCGTATAGCAACGCAGGCTTTAGCCAGTGCTTTGGGGGAGAGAGTTCGGAATGTGTCTGCCAGGGGCTTATGAATATCTTTGGCTACATTGGAGGCGTGCCCTTACGGATTGTGGTGGACAATGGGGCAGGCATTGGCAGGCGTATTCAGGACAAGGTGAGTTATAGTGAGCTCTTCTTACGTTTTAAGTGCCACTATGGCTTTTCGGTGAGCTTCTGCAATGTGAATGCAGGTCATGAGAAAGGCAATGTAGAGAATAAGATTGGCTATACCCGGCGAAACTTTTTTGTACCGATGCCTGAGGTTGAAAGCCTCGATGCGTTAAACAAGGAACTCTTTCGGAAGGCAGAAGAAGATCACGAACGGGAGCACTACAAGAAGGGCCTTGCTATCTCAGAGCTCTTTGCGGAGGAGAAAAAAGCCTTCGGGAGCATGCCAGCTCACCCCTTTAACGCGGAACGTTTTGAGCGAATCTCCACGGATAGCTATGGGAAGTTTTGTGTGGATGGCAAGCACTGGTACTCGAGTGCACCGGAGTATGGCAATAGTCAGCTCATCATAGGCCTGAAAGCCCATGAGCTTGTCGTTTATCGTCAGGATGGTAGTGTGTTGTGTACCCATCCTCGCGTCTATGGCGAGGAACGAACCGACAGTGCTGATTATCGTACAAGCCTTGCCACACTCCTTAGAAAGCCGGGGGCATGGTCGAATAGTGTGTTGCGCTCTCAGATGAGCGAGGAAGTACGGCAGGTGATGGATGGGCTCTCGAAGCCAGAACTCAAGACAGTGTTGCGGGTACTCACCGACAGTAGTGCGCATTTTGGGTTTGAGGTTGCGATGGTGTCCCTTGAAGAAGCGATACAGCTTGGGAGGCTTGACCGGTATAGTCTTGGGGCAGTGGCCTCTCGAGTGGCGTTTGAGGAACTTGGGGAGCAGTGTGTTCTCGGTCCTGATCTTGCCTGCTATGATCGCGCCTTTATGGAACAAGAGGTAAGTAATCCATGAGAAGAGCGCGAGTCAATCGGAGCCAGTCACGGGTTGAGATCTCCCTGCTTTTAAAGAAAATGGCCTTGAGCCAGACTGCGGTGAAGCTTTGTGAAGAGGAGGCAACGGCAGCAGAAGAGAGTTTTCTGCTTAAGGTACTGGAAGGAGAGATGGTGAGTCGAGAGGAAGCCAGGAGGGCACGATTTTTGCATGAAGCAGCCTTTCCTGTGTATAAGAGTTTTGAAGGCTTTGACTTCTCTAGTGTCAAACTGCCACCTGCACTGCCAAAAGAAGAGCTTCTTTCAGCAGGCCTTGTAGCCAAGAAGCAAAATCTTGTGCTCTATGGCCCCGTCGGTACGGGAAAAACGCATCTTGCGACTGCCCTTGGAGTTGCTGCCTGTCTTCAGCAGTCAATCCATACACGGTTTTTCACGGCAGCTGAGCTTGTGGTGAAGCTTTCTGAGGTATTCAAGGAGGGAAGCCTTGAGAAGTTCCTAAAGAGTATTCTCCGTGCTGAATTACTCATCATTGATGAGTGGGGCTATGTACCCCTTGACCGGCAGGGAGCCCAGCTTTTGTTTCGTATTATCGCCGAATCCTATGAGCGACGGAGCATTGTGCTCACGACGAACCTCGAGTTTTCGAAATGGGGAACTATATTCACTGACGATCAGATGGCTGCAGCGATAATCGATAGACTTGCTCACCATGGTCATATTGTGCTCTTTGAAGGCGAGAGCTATCGGATGAAACATGCGCTTATGCGACAGCGAGAAGAGCAAAAATTACCCATGAGCTGATGGGGAATTTTCTACGATTTTTTTGGGGATTTCTACTTGACAAAATACACTCGAGGGCCTACCACGCAAGTAGGAACTGGCCACTCGTTCAGCTTAAGTGAAAAGGCGGCATTTTAATCGAGTCTTGACATTCTTATTTGTACATCCTTACACCATAGTTTATCCTGCAAAATTCTGTCTCTATTCCCTATTTTTATAATTCATGCTAAAATATATGTGAAGCTTTGAAAGAGGCTCAAAATATTAATAATAGACCGAAATCCGTGTATACTAAGCTCTCAAGGAGGAGCATTGGATGAAGACAAGGGCAGATGCGCAGGATATCGTACGGTTGTTGGATGTAGCCTCCGCCACGATGGTGGCACACAAGGCACGGCTCATCGAACTCGACAGCGTCATAGGCGACGGAGATCTCGGTATCACCATGGAGAAGGGCTTTGCGGCCGCGGCAGCCCTCGCGCATGCTTCTACGACACTGGAGCCCGGAGCTATTCTCATGAAGGCCGGTATGGAAATCGTGAAAGTCGCCCCCTCTACCATGGGCACCCTGATGGGAACCGGTTTCATGCAGGGCGGCAAGGCAGTCATGGGCAAGCCGCATCTCACCGCCGCGGATATGACAACCTTTCTTCGTGCGTTTCTTGCCGGCGTGATGGAACGCGGCAAGGCCAAACCCGGAGAAAAGACCATTATAGACGTGCTCATCCCTGCTGTAGATGCCATGGAAGCCTATTCAGGCGAGGACCTAGAACAGGTTTGGGCCGAGGCTAAGTGCGGTGCAGCCAAAGGTATCGAAGCGACGAAACAGATGATCTCGCAGCATGGGAAGGCCGCAGTCTTCCGAGAGAAAACAAAAGGTCTGGAAGATCCGGGCGGCGCTGCTGTCTTTGCTTTGATTTCAGCCTGTCACGCAAGTTTTGCCATCTGAAGCGAGGGTATAATCTCATCAGGTAACTATATCTAAGGAGAAAAAATATGGAAAAGATGCAAGGCGTCATCACTGCGATGATAACGCCTTTCACTGAGGACGATCGCGTGGATGTAACGACTCTCAGGGCTTATACTGAGTATCTCATACAAAATGGAGTACACTGCCTCTACCCCTGTGGTACAACAGGTGAGATGCTCAAGATGTCCATAGAAGAACGAAAACTCGTCGCCGAGACGGTCATCGGTCAAGCAGCAGGCCGCATACCGGTCTTCGTCCATGCTGGCGCCATGACTACCTCTCAGACTGTCGAACTGGCTCAGCATGCCGCCTCGATAAAGGCAGCGGGTATCGGCGTAGTCACTCCGCAGTTTTTTTCGGTGACCGACCGTGAAATGGAAGAATATTTCGTAACAGTGGCCAACAGCGTCCCCGCCGGCTTCCCCGTGTACCTCTACTGTATCCCCCAATGTGCAGGCAACGACATTCAACCAGCGCTGGTGGATAGGATCATCGCGCGGACAACAAATGTCGTGGGCATAAAATACAGCTATCCGGATTTTATCCGCGTCAAGAATTACCTCTTGTGCAATGGCGAAAATTTCGATGTCGTAGTCGGAACCGACCGGCTTTTCCTTCCCGCCCTCGCGATGGGTTGCGTGGGTACGGTATCCGGATGTTCGAACTGCGGACCGAAACCTTTTGTGGAGGTATACTCCAAGTACCTCGCAGGTGATATGGTAAGCGCAAGAAAAGCTCAAAAACAAGCAGCCATGCTGTGCGAAATCACCCAAAATGGCGCCAACATGGCCATATTCAAGGCAGCAATGGCCCATCACGGCCTCCCCTTCGGACACATGAGGCCTCCAGCACTCGACCTTACTCAGGAGGAGCGCGCCGATCTCTTCCGAAACTTGGACGAGTACCACAGGCTGTACGACTGACGTTGCGATTTATGGTATAATAAATCTCTATTGATAGGCCACCTATCGGGATACGTCTCTGGAGGACACTTTGGGGAAAATAACGAGCAGGGATATCGCCTAGTTAGCTGGAGTTTCGGTCTCGACTGTCTCGATCGTCATGAACAGAAAGAAGGGTGTAAGCGACGATACACGTCAGCGAGTGCTGAATATCCTTGCAGAGCATGGTATATTCCCTCACGGAAATGCCCAGGAAGGAAGTAGGGGAATAATCAGATTCTGCAAAATTGCCAAGCATGGGCACATCATCAACAACAGGCACACTGTTTTCATCGCGGACTACATCGACGGAGTCGTGGAAGCCGCTAAGAGTTTCAACTACACCGTCGAATTTGCCACCTTCAATATGACCCCAATCGCAGAAATCGTGGACAACCTACAGAGCTCGCACGGTCTTGCGGGCTGCATAATCCTCGCTACCGAACTCTCCGAGGAGGACATCCTCAAATTTTCAACACTTCCAATGCCCATTGTGTTCTTGGACGCAATGTTTCACTACTTACCGGGGGCCTTTGTGACCATGGATAATTATGCCATGGTGTACGACGTGCTTTGTTACCTTCAGTCCCAGGGGCATCGTCGCATCGGTATGCTTGCGGCAGAAGGGGGGAGCAATTTCCAGTGCCGGCGTCTCGCCTTCGTTCAGGGAATGAAGGATTTAGGCCTCGAACTCGATGAGAATCTGATATTCATCCTCAGCAGCACTCACTCCGGTTCCTACGAAGACATGAAGGCGGTGCTCGACCGCAGAGGTTTCGAGCCTCCTGTGGCCTTTTTCGCCTGCAACGATATGGTAGCTATAGGAGCAATCAGGGCTCTTCGCGAATATCACCTGAGAGTGCCTGAGGATGTCTCCATAGTGGGTTTCGATGACTTACCTGCATCATCCCTGGTGTCTCCCGCATTGACGTCCATGTCGGTCCCTAAGCGGGAGATTGGCATGCAGGGAGTCCGCATGCTCGTCGACCGCATCTCTGGTCAATGCCAGCCTTGCAGTGAGCGCTGCATCCTGGGTGGCAGCCTCGCCATTCGCGCCAGCGTGCAGTATCTATCCTGATCTTTCCTTATAATATTTGCAAACGCCTCCCCGATCACGCATCGTGTGGCAGGCCATTTTTCACTAGCGCACGGGCATTAGAGCAATACAAACTATGTTTAGTAAATATTTAGTAAAAACCCTGGTTTTCCTGTAAAGAGAGCTGTCCACTTAATTGCGTAGCAGGATTCTGTTGTTGCTGTTTCATGAACATGCCTCCAGTAGTTCGATTGTCTTGCTCTTAAGTCCAAAAGCCTCTTTGAAGCAGTGTAAGGGGGTATAACCACCAAGGATCTTGCGTGGATAGGTGGTAATCCAGTCTTGGATTGCTTTAATCAGTGTATCGCTCACCCGGCTGAAATTGGTTCCTTTGGGCAGAAACCTTTGAATAATCCCATTGTGGTTCTCATTGATCCCCCGCTCCGAAGAACAATAGGGATGAGCAAAATAGAGCGTTGTCCACAGTCCTATTGCATTCTGTTCGTACAAAGAGAATATCCAAAAGCACATGCGCTACCATACCCCGGCCTAGCTCCCTATTGATCGTTTTGGCGCTCTTCTTAAAAGAGTTTGCCTCACATGATCGGACTTCGTAGCTTCTGGTAGCCGTTACTCCCTGCATAGTAATACCGCAACGCAAGCCGCTCGTCCCAGGTGAAATGGCTTCTCTTACAGTGCCGTTCCAGAGTAAGCAGTGTACGTCCCATGGAATCTCCGTGTCGATGTTGATTGGGTGCAAAACCAATACTAGCACTTCTTCCATGGGACTTTTTTCTTTCCCCCTTCTTCCTATTTTAGGTGGACATTTTATGTTACTGTTCACCTTTAGTAAATTTCTTTTAAATTTTTCTTGCGGAATCCGAAAAACAGGTGTATCATGCATTGAAAGGGGGTCGCGTATGCTCAGTCATTCCGACATGCTTAAATTGAAACGGTGGAACACGCCGACGATATACAACGGCTGGGAGACCGTTACCAAAGCGGATCGCCTCAGTGTCCGCTGCAACCGCGAAGAGACTCACGATTTCATGCCGCAGATGGGCAGCATGGTAGGCTACGCGGTGACCGTACTTTTCCAACCCAGTAACAAAGTTCATTATGAAAATAGCGCGCATAAGTGGTCCGAGTATCGCAGGTACGTAGCGTCCGTGCCGGGGCCGAAGATCGTGGTGCTTCAAGATCTAGATTCGCCTGACCACATCATCGGCTCATTTTGGGGGGAGGTGTGTTCGAATATGCACAAGGCTCTCGGTTGTGTGGGCACCATCACCGATGGAGCGGTGCGTGATATCGATGAAATGACGAATGCAGGGTTTAAAGCAATAGCCAGACGGCTCTGCATAGGACACGCGTACTCGGTGCCGGTTCAGTGGGGTATTCCCGTCACCGTATACGGCTGCGAGATCAAGCCGGGGGACTTCATTCACGCCGACAAGCACGGATTCATCGTAGTCCCGGAAGAGGACCAGGCCTACCTCCTCGAGGCCGTTGCGTATATGGATGGCAACGAGTGCCAGACCACTATCAGAGCCGCGAGGGAGAGCGTCGGCAAATCTTTATTAGAGGTATGCAGTGCCCTGGATTCGGCTAACGCCGAATTTGTCAGCAACACCGCCGAATTCAAAAGGTCCATAGGATATTGAGCGTACGGAGCAACATGGGCACGGAAATGCATGCGGGCCCGCGTTTTGAACGCGCCCTTTCCGGCCCTCATAAATAAATGGAGGATGAGTATGAGAAGAATGTTAGTGCTCACTCTGTTGGTCGTCCTTGTGGCGGGATCAGCGTTCGCGCAGGCTAAATATCCCGTCAAGCAGATCAACATCGTGGTTGGAGCCTCACCTGGAGGCACTTCAGACATCGTCACCCGCTTTTTGGCGAAGGACGTTGAAGCTCAGCTCGGCGTTCCAGTAGTCGTAACCAACAAACCGGGCGGATCATGTTCCGTGGCATTTGAGTATATGGCAGCCCAAAAACCGGATGGATATCATATCATGTACATGCCCGTAGAGAGTGCTATGGTCAAAGCACTGGGCTTTACTCAGCTAGAGCCCAAGTCGGTGAGATTCTTTGCTCACGCGATGTTTTTACCCGCTACGGTGACAGTCAATACCAAGAGCCCATACAAGACTTTCGCCGAACTGATCGCCTACGCGAAGGCTAACCCCGGTAAGGTCACTGTAGGCAACTCCGGCACCGGCTCCATCTGGCACTTCGCAGCACTAGGTATCGAGCAAGCCTGCGGCGTGAGCTTCAACCACGTACCATTTGACGGCGGAGCGGCTGCGGCAACCGCAGTGATGGGTGGCCACGTCGACGTCGCTACGGTGGCTCCCGGAGAGGTTCTAGCTGGCGTGAAGAGCGGCGATCTCCGCGTGCTGGCCATCGTGGACAATAAGCGTTCCCAGCTTTACCCCGAAGTTCCTTGTTTTAAAGAACTTGGCTACGATGTCAAAATCTTGGCATGGGGTGCCTTTGCTGCTCCTGCAGGGACGCCCGACAATGTTATCGCAGTTCTGGAAACGGCATTTGCCAAGGCTATTCAATCCAAGGGCTTCGAGGATTTGTGCATGAAATACGGGCTAACACCTGGATACATGGGAGCCAAAGAGGCTCAGGCTTTTGCAGAATCGCAGGCCAAGTGGTATCAAGAAGAAATTCCCAAGCTTAATCTTAAGTAAGCGAGTCGTCTCAGGCCAGGCCTGGAAAGGTCTGGCCGAGCGCAGTCCCTATGCTGTTCCCTCAAAATGGAGAAATTTCAATGAGTAAAGCCGGATTATTGTTTGTAGGCGCCTGCACCGCCGTGGCGCTGATATTTATGATTCCTGCATTCAAATTTCCTGGCGGCACAACGGATGGAACCCCAGGCCCAGGATATTTCCCCATCCTCGTTTCCTGCGTCATTCTTCTGCTCTGTGCTGTTCTCTTTTTCCAATATTTGAAGGACAATAAAAAATATTTCCAACAGAATGAAGTACAGAAAAAGAATTTGTCCAAACTGCTCATCACAGCAGGCGCAATCATTCTCTATACTGTACTTTTCATGTTCATTCCGTTTATTCCTCTCACGATTGTGTTCATGGTGTTCCTCAACTGGCTTTTTGGAAGGACATGGCGTTTCAACATCATATTCTCCGTGATTTTTACAGGCGCGATTTACTATGTATTCAACAATCTTTTGCATGTAATGTTGTAGGGAGGGAATAATGGATTGGATACAAGCCTTCCTGGGAGTTTTTCAGCCCCAGGTCTTTCTATATTTAGTCATAGGTGTTGTCGCGGGTGCTTTGATAGGGGCTCTGCCTGGATTGACCGCCACTATGGGTGTGGCGGTTCTGACGCCCATATCTTTCTGGCTTGAGCCTGAGGCTGGTTTTGCCATGCTCATAGGTGTCTACAACTCCGCCATCTGGGCAGGAGGCATCTCTGCAATTCTCATCAATACGCCGGGTACACCAGCCTCAATCGCATCGACCTTCGATGGGTACAAGCTCACTCAAAGAGGTTTGTCGGCCCTTGCCCTCAACATCAACACCATTTATTCCGTACTAGGTGGGCTTTTGAGTTCGCTGTGCCTGATTTTATTTGCCTTTCCGTTGGCGCGCTTCGCCCTCAAGTTCGGCCCCGCAGAGTACGCGGTGTTGGCGTTGTTTGGCCTCACGATGATGGTCAGCGTATCTGGTTCCTCGATAGTCAAGGGTATGCTGGTGGGATTTCTCGGTTTGCTTTTGTCCACCGTTGGGCTTGATAGTATGCAGGCCTACAAGCGCTACACGCTAAACAATCCGGCCCTACTGGATGGGCTCAACTTTGTGCCTATAATGATAGGCCTTTTCGGCATTGGAGAAATCCTTTACCAGATCTATACATCAGAAGCAAAAGAAACATCGATGGTAGCCGAGGTGAAAGGTACCAAAAAATTTCTTTCCCTAAAAGAATTCGGCAAGCTGGCTCCCGCCAACGCGATGGCGACTATCATCTCTGTCATTATAGGGGTGATCCCAGGCGCAGGCGGCGACATCGCATCCATCATTAGCTGGGGACAGGCAAGGAGAATGTCCAAGCACCCCGAAGAATACGGCGAAGGCTCGCTGGAGGGGCTTTCCGTGAGCTGCATAGCCAACAACGCCGTGATAGGAGGTGCCATGACCACGATGCTCGCACTGGGGATACCTGGCGATGCCGTCACCGCCATTCTCATCGGTTCACTGATGATGTACGGCATGACGCCGGGGCCACAGATCTTTATAGAGAACAAACCCTTCGTCTTCACCCTGATCGCCCAGCTCATTGTGGCAAACTTTGTCATTCTTATATTCGGCCTCACCACCAGCAGAATCTATCCGAAAATCCTCAAGATTAAAAAAACAACGCTCTGGGTGGTTGTGGTCATGTGCTGCATCGTGGGCGCTTATGCAATCAACAATTCTTACATCGACGTCATCTCAATGGCATTGGCCGGAGTGTTTGGTTTCATTTTGCGTGTCATGGATTTCCCTCAGGGTCCTTTCATTCTCGGAATGCTGCTTAGTAAACTCTTCGAATCCAACTTGAGGCGCGCACTTTCGATCACGATGGGGAACTATTCGATTTTCTTTACTAGTCCTATCTGTATCGTGTTGCTCGCGATCTCTGTGCTGTCGCTGGTGTGGCCTTCGATAAGGAAACGGCTGAAAAAAGGGGCCATCTGATCAGTGCATGATTAGTCGACCCTGAAACTTCGATATAGGACATAAAAATGAAGAAATTTATGAACAAGCCAGATCATTTCGTAGACGAGATGCTGGAGGGAGTGCTTGCGGCCCATTCGGAGCAGCTGGCGAGCTGTTCCGGCAACAACCGGAATATCGTGAGGGCTAAGAAAGCCAATAAAGTAGCCCTTGTATCCGGGGGCGGTAGCGGACATCTGCCTTTGTTTTTGGGTTATGTGGGCGAAGGGCTGCTAGACGGCTGTGCTGTCGGCGGCATCTTCCAGAGCCCCAGCGCAGATCAGATATTCAAAGTCACTAAGCATGTCGACTCTGGGAAAGGCGTCATCTATCTCTACGGCAACTACTCAGGCGACATAATGAACTTCCAGATGGCCAGCGAAATGGCCGAGATGGACAACATAAAGACCGCGCACGTCGTGGGCAACGACGATGTAGCATCTGCTCCTAAGGGAGAAGAACACAAACGCAGAGGGGTGGCAGGGCTATTCTATATCTACAAGACGGCTGGTGCAGCGGCGGAAGAAGGAACAGACTTCGACGACGTGCTCAGAATAGCCGAAAAAGTCAAGACAAACGTGCGCACCATGGGCGTCGCGCTTTCGCCCTGCATTATCCCTGAAGTGGGCTCGGCGACATTCTCCATCGGCGAGAATGAGATGGAAGTCGGCATGGGCATCCACGGCGAGCCGGGAGTATCCCGCACTGTTCTCAAAAGCGCTGATGAAGTAACCACCACCATAATGGAGAGTATTCTTGCGGATGCGCCCCTCTTTTCAAGAGACGAAGTCTCTGTGCTGATCAACGGTCTTGGGGCAACTCCTAAGGAAGAGCTGTATATCATTTACCGAAAAGTCGCAAAGATTCTCGCCTCTCAACACGTACATGTATTCCATGCCTATGTGGGTGAATTTGCTACCTCAATGGAAATGGCGGGTTTTTCGATTTCTCTATGCCGCCTAGATGGGGAGCTCAAACGCTTGCTCGCCAAAAGTGCCCGCACACCATTTTTTGAACAAGCACAGCTGTAGCCGAAATAAAAGTGGGGCATCATATCGCGTCTCGCCCAAGGAGTTTTTCCATGAAGACCTTAAAACAAAAAATGCGCACATGTGAGTTCGTCTGCGGTATGCACATAACACTTGCCGATTCCTCAATCACCGAGCTCTGTGGTAGAATAGGCTACGATTACCTCTGGATCGACACGGAGCACTCTCCCATGGATTACCAGACAGTGTTGCACCACTTGATTGCCGCTTCATCGACGGGGTGCGAGGCTATCGTACGCATCCCATGGAATGATGCCGTCATGGCGAAGCGAGTGCTGGAGATGGGGCCAGCAGGCATTCTCTTTCCCATGGTGTGCTCTGCTGTCGAACTCGATCGCGCCATGAAAAGTACCCTGTATCCGCCTCTGGGGAACAGGGGTTTCGGCCCCCAGCGTGCAGTGGGCTATGGCCTCGAGGATGCCTCATCGTACGTGAAAGAGAGAAGCCTCGAGATAGTGCGTATCGTCCAGATAGAAACGCAGGAGACCGTGGACAATCAACTGGATGAGATGCTTGAGAATCCCTGGGTCGACTGTTTTATGCTCGGCCCCTGCGACCTGAGCGCCTCGATTGGACATCTGCCCGACACGGCATGCAAAGAATCTCTCGCCCTTCAGGACCGCGCGATTCGAAAAATTCGTGCGGCTGGCAAATCGGCGGGAACTTCGATTGTCACTGAAGATCCCGAGGTGATTCGTTCCTGGTGGAACCGAGGTGTCAATGTCATCACCTGCGGCACTGATGTGAGCGCCATCATAAGCGGCACCCTGCGGACGCTCAGAATGTTGCGGGGCGCAGATGGTTCCGTCTCCCGCGAGGCGCTTCAGCCTGAGGCCTCGATCTAAACGCTGGTGAGCTTTTACGGCTGATGGACTTTTTGCCTCAGCCCCTGGTTCACCTTTTTTAGGAGGAGTGGGAGGATGAAGATTGTCGTCCTGGACGGTTATACAGAGAATCCTGGAGATCTGTCATGGGAAGGACTCGCTGCACTCGGAGAGCTGACGGTGTACGACAGGACACCGGCCAGCTTCATCATCAGCCGCATCGGTGACGCCGAAGTCGTGTACACAAACAAAGTCCCACTCTCCAAGCAGACAATTTCCGCATGCCCGGCCCTTAAATTCATCGGAGTGCTCGCCACAGGCTACAATATCGTAGATGTAGATGCTGCAAGAGTGCGCGGCATTGTGGTCACAAACATTCCCACCTATGGCACTGCTGCGTTGGCCCAGTTTGCCATCGCGATGCTGCTGGAAATCTGCCATCACTACGCTCACCACAGCGACGCCGTCCGCGCGGGCCGGTGGGAGAATAACCCTGAATGGTGTTTCTGGGACTATCCCCTTATAGAGCTGGCAGGCAAGACGATGGGCATAATAGGCTATGGAAGAATCGGGCAGGCAACAGGACGAATCGCTCGCGCGATGGGAATGAGGATTCTGGCTTTCGATACTCATCCGGATCACGCGTTGGAAAGCGAAGGCTCCACATATGTGGCGCTGGACGAACTACTCGTGAATTCGAATGTGATCGCCCTCCATTGCCCGCTCCTTCCTGAGACCGAAGGCATCATCAACAAAAGGACGATCACAAAGATGAAAGACGGAGTGATTCTACTAAACAACAGCCGTGGACAGCTCATTGTGGAACAGGACCTGGCCGATGCTCTGAATAGCGGCAAAATCTACGCAGCAGGCTTAGACGTAGTATCTAGCGAGCCGATTTGTGCCGACAATCCGCTTTTGAGCGCAAAGAACTGTTTCATCTCTCCGCACATCAGCTGGGCGACCAAGGAGAGCCGCAGTCGGCTCATGGCTATCGCTGTAGAGAACCTTCGAAGCTTTCTAGCTGGTGCACCGATCAACGTGATGAATCGCTGACACAGGCTGAGCAATTTGGAACTTTACTAGTATGCTGCGCCCAATGGACAGGACCACTACAGAAACTGAATAATGGAGGGGGTATGATAAAATGGACACGAAGTTAAGAGAAAAAAGGAAAGGTTCATGTCCAGAAGGAAGTTCAACAAGGAGTTTAAGGTCGCAGCTGCCAAGCTCGTGCTCGATGATGAGGTGCCGGTATCGCACGTAGCACAACAGCTTTCAGTGCATCCGAACAGTCTGTATCGTTGGGTGAACGAGTATGAGAAGTATGGGGAGAGTGCATGTGCTGGCAATGGAAGTACGATCTATGACTACCAGGCAACACTACATCGTCTTGAACAGCAAAACCGGGAACTTGAAGAAGAGGTTGAGCTCTTAAAAAAATTCAAGGTCTTCCTGCGTACCAAAAGAGCGTGAGATTTCAGTATTTGGTGGAACAGCACCACCGATACTCAATCAGGAAGGCCTGCATGACATTGGGAATCTCACGTAGCGGATTCTATGCATACCGTGAACGGAAACCATCTGACCGGCAGCTTGAGAATGAAGTCCTCTCACAAAAGATACGCGAGGTATTCGAACAGCATTCCGGACGATATGGCGCGAAACGGATTGCACACTCCTTACAGGATGAGGGGATCAAGGTCAATAGAAGACGAAT
>Ga0255347_1005254_pt1 | contig 14831 bp, 11 predicted proteins | sample wastewater_treat_2_FD_192479 | JGI IMG/M metagenome (GOLD analysis project Ga0255347, IMG submission 192479) | Wastewater microbial communities from Lulu Island WWTP, Vancouver, Canada - plant24 | ecosystem: Engineered > WWTP > Wastewater > Unclassified | place: Canada: Vancouver, British...
CCAAGTCCTCAGGGACATGTACCACGCGCCCGATACGGTCAGGAGCCTGGTCGGCACCGGATGGCTGCACCTTCAAGCAAACGCTTCGTCCAAAACATTTAGTCTAATTACTTTTAGGCAGAGGTATTAATTGTCGAACAACGAGGAAAAAGAAGGGGTGATTGAAATGAAGGTAATTTCAGCTATTTTTTTGGGGGTGCCGATGATTTTAGCAATCCAATGTGCCGGACAAGAAACACGTTTTATCTCGCATCGCGGTGAGTCGCTGGACGCGCCCGAAAACACCATGGCAGCTTTCCGGCTGTCGCGAGAACGCGGCGTGTTCGGTTTCGAGTGCGACGTTTACCTGACCGCCGACAACGAGATCATATGCCTGCACGACCAGACACTGGAACGGACCGCTGGCGTCAGCGGCAAACCCAGCGACTTCACGCTGGCAGAAATCAAGAAGTTGGATGCCGGCTCCTGGAAGGGCCAGCAATTCGCAGGTGAGCGCATTCCTACGCTGGCAGAGACATTGGCACTGGCACAAGACGGCAAGGAAATCTATGTCGAGATCAAATGCGGCACACCGATAATACCGCGCCTGATTGAGGTCATTGCGGCTGAGCCCAAGGCCACACCCGAGCGTGTTGTGTTCATCTGTTTCAACAGTAAGGTGGTCGCTGCGCTTCGCCAACAGCTTCCCGCTTATCGCGTGTACTGGTTATCCGGGGTAAAACAAAAAGATGACGGCTCATTGTCGCCGAGCGCACAGGATGTGCTGGCGGTTCTGAAAAAGACGGGTGCCCACGGCATCGACATCCAAGGGCACGGCGCGGCAGCCCAGAAGCTTATCGACAAGGAGTATGTCAAGACGATCAAGAATGCGGGATTCAGCTTCCACGTCTGGACCATCAACTCTGCCGAGCGCGCGGCGGAGTTAGCAGAATTAGGAGCGGAAACAATCACCACCGACTGCGGAGCCAAACTAATGCAGGATGTGCAGGAACTGGCTCGCAAAGCGCAATAACGCTACACACGGATGATAACGATCCGGTTTTGCGCTCCGCAGGCGCCCTCTATAAAGTTTTAAGTATCTCACGCTCGGCGCGGTCGAGGGCGAGGTACATCTCGTCAGCATCGGCAGCGGCGCGCAGATCGGAGAGCAGCATGGTGCCGTGTGCCATCATGCACAGCCGCGCCAGCGTGTGCAGGTGCAGAGCGTCGTCAACACAGCAGATCAGGAAGAAGATATCTGTCTGCCCGCCATCCTGCGCCCCAAAAAAAATCTGCTGCTGAGTGCGCCCCAAGACCACGAACGAATCCGATGCGTAATAAGGATCGTGATAGCGCGCATGCAGGAAAGCCGCACCTGCGCCAATCGCCGTGGAACTGGCGGCTTCCCGTTTCTCGATCTCTTGTTGCAGAGCAGCCGCGTCATACAGGCGGTCTGTTTTCGACGCCAGCTCGACCATGTCGCGGATTACCGCCGGCTTGGTGCGTGACCGCAGCGCGGCCTCGATCCACTGGGGACGGAAAAGGCGCTTAACCAGAGCGTCTTCTGTCGCCTGTTTGGTGCGGTCCGCCACCTCTTCCCGGTGATGGCGCGTCAGCGAGTTGGTCGGCAGGCCGAGAATCCGCCGCTGCGCCCAGTCGTCGAGCACACGGTGCTCGAAGCAGATTTCATCACCGCGCCGGACAAAAGGAATCTCGTCGCGCTGCACCAGATGGAACAGCTCGCGTTCAGGGATACGTATATGTCGCGCCGCTTGCGCAAGCGAAAGAATACGGTGTGGCATTTGGTAGTCTGTTTAAGAGTTAAGAGAGAAGAGGGAAAAAAATTAAGAGAGAAGAGGGAAAAAGTCAAGAGGTAAGAGAGAAGTCGGGAACGAGGGCAAGCGTCTGCTTGCCCGGACGAGCAGACGCTTGTCCCTCCCTTACACCCTTAACTACCAGCAGCGGGCGGGGACGCCCGCCTCCAGACCGTTCACCATTTACCACTCACCGCAGACGGCTCGCCGAGCCGTCCCTACCTTACTCAATATTCTGGATTTGCTCACGCGCGGCTTCGAGTCCTGCCTTGAAGTCGATAACCAGACGGGATATCTCGGCGTGATTGGCTTTGGAGCCAGTGGTGTTGATCTCGCGGAAAAGTTCTTGGCAGAGGAAATCCAGCGTGCGGCCGCAAGCACCGCCACGCGATAAGACTTGATCGACTTGATCGAAATGGCTGGCCAGACGCGTCAGCTCTTCACTCACGTCGCAACGATCCGCAAACACAGCCACCTCGCGGGCCAGCAGCGCAGGGTCGACAGCCGCGCCATCGCCCAGCAACTCGGCCAGACGTTTTTCAAGCGCGCTCTTGTAGGCAGGCGGCACAGTCGGCGCAAGCGCCGCGATGGCATCGCTGATCTTGCGCAGAGATTCAAAACGCTGCCGCAGGTCATTGTCCAGAGCATCGCCCTCACGCAGGCGCATGACATCCAAATTGTCCAGCGCCGCGCTTAAAGCTGCTTCCAGAATCGGCCATAACTCCAAAGGGTCTTCCGGCAACAGCGACTGGCGTGACATATCAGGCAACTGCAAAAGTGTCGAGGCGGTCAGGTCATCAGCCAAGCCCAGCTCGTGCGCCATGCTGCGGAGCGCTTCGATCTGGCGCTGCGCGACTGCCGCATTCAGACCGACTGCCGCAGCCGCGCCTTCAGCGGCGGCGGCCACAGTGACTATACCTTTGACATACCCGCGCGCGATCCGGCTGTGCGCCAATGCGCGCATTTGGCTATCCAGGCACGCCAGCTCATACGGCATCGAGAAGTTGCAGTCGAACTGCTTGCGGTTGACCGCGCTGAGTTCAACCGTGACTTTGACACCACTACCTTCGGCCTCGCCGCGACCGAAGCCTGTCATGCTTTTTAACGCCATATGCTATTGCCTCCCTTACAGCCTTAACACCACCAGTGGACGAGCAGACGCTCGCGCACCTCCTCTTCCCTGTTCGCTGCAAAACGCGATTTGGAGTGCGGTGACAAGAACCGCGTTGCGCGCGGGTCGCGGCACCGCTTTCCCTCCGCGCACAGCGCGGAAGGCGGCTCGTGGGGACACTCGCCCTCCAAGGTCCGCGGCGGTTTCGGCGAAACCGCCCTACCGGTTGTAACACGGTTTTGGTATGACAAAATGTCCAAGTTATAGGCAAGGAATTTTCCGGGAGGGGCAAGCGTCTGCTTGCCCGGACGAGCAGACGCTCGTCCCTCCCCAGCGGGCGGGGACGCCCGCCTCCAGACCGCCTCCTGATTTCTAATTCCTAACTCCTGATTCCGCGCTTGCGCGGGCGGGGACGCCCGCCTCCAAGCACATTCCGCACGATGCTTTCCATAGCATCCGCCTGCTCTTCCATGCTGCGCACCATCGCGAACTGCACCCGACAGCGATCCAGATTTTGATCGAGCCGGCTGGTTCGGAAATAGGTGTCTCCCGCCAGATAATCGGTGAGGAACCGGATGCCGATGGTCAGGGTAATCAAACGGCCTGAAAAAACCAACTCTTCGATTTCCGATGGCAGCAAGAAAGTCGCATCCTTAAGATAACCCTCGGCAAGAGCCTCGAACATGTTGATGCGGCAACTGACCTTTGACAGATCACGTTCGTCTTCTTGGGTAGCGGCTGTAGCTGTGCGCACCATGTCGCCGAAATCATAAAGCGCCAGTCCCGGCATTACGGTGTCTAAATCAATCACGCAGACGCCCACGCCGGTTTCGTCATCCAGCATGACGTTATTGATCTTGGTGTCGTTGTGGGTTATGCGTTCCGGAATCTCGCCGCGCTCATGGCGCTCCACCAGACGGGCGCACTCCTGACGCCGCGCATCGACGAACGCCATTTCTGCCGCCACAGCGGCGCGTCTGCCGCAGACATCCGCCTCTGCGGCAGCGTCCAAAGCCTCCAGACGACGCACAGTATTATGGAAGCCCGGAATAATCTCGTGCAGGCGCGGTGAGGGCAGATCCGCCAGCAGACCCTGAAAACGTGCGAAGGCTCGCGCCGCTTCAAAAGCTTGCCGCGCGTCAGTGATGACGTCATAGGTCTGCGCCCCTTCGATAAAAAGGTACATGCGCCACCAGTTGCCATCCTCATCGCGTACGTACGGCTTGCCATCGCGAGCTGGTATGACTGTCAGAGTCTGGCGCGAAATCTCGCCGCCGGCCGGCAACAGTTTATCGCGCAGATGCGCAGTGACACGCGTGATGTTTTCCATCACCGGCTCTGGCGTAAAAATTTCGTGGTTGATCCGCTGCATCAAATAATGCACGGTGGTCCCAGCCACCCGCATCGTGACCTTATAGGTGTCGTTGATGTGTCCGGAACCGTAAGGCACCGCACTGATAAAGTCTCCCCAGATCTGGAAGCCCTCTGTCACCTGGTGCAAGTGTTTTTTGCTGTGTTTTGGTTTGTCCATAATATTACCTATAACTTGAGCGTTTAGCGTTTTTCGCTATCGATCCCGATAGAGATGCCTCAGATGGGAGGGGCAAGCGTCTGCTTGCCCGGACGAGCAGACGCTCGTCCCTCCCCGGCGGGCGGGGACGCCCGCCTCCAGATTGACTCCTGATTCCTTGCCTATAACTTGGCCATTTTGTCATACCAAAACCGTGTTACAACCGGTAGGGCGGTTTCGCCGAAACCGCCGCGGACGGCTCGGCGAGCCGTCCCTACCAGAAGCGGGCGGGGACGCCCGCCTCCAGACCACTCACCACTCACCACTTACCACTTACCGCGGACGGCTCGGCGAGCCGTCCCTACCATATCATAAAACCGCCTCATCTGAGTCGCCCGACCACATCCGCTTTCAGCTCGTCGATCAACATCGCGACATAATCTGCCATGGAGAGTTTGTCGTCCTGCGCCAACGGCGTGAGATCCATTGCGAATGACAGCAAGGTCGCGGCATCCACGGCATGTGACTCGAAAAAAGTCGCGTGCGCACGGCGGCGCCCCATCACCGCGTCATCGTAACGTTTGCCGCCGGAGATCTGCGAATCGAAGACCCCGGACAACGCCGCAGAGATGTTAGCACGTTCGCTGACATCCAGCACCACCTTGCGGCTGTCCGGCAACCAGTCGAGGTCACGCCAGATCTCGCAGCCGTAAATCCGAGACGGACGCTCTTCAGCCGGCATACGCCGCACCGCCGCTATCACCGCCCGGACAACGCCGACATGCGTGTCGTGTTTGTCGGCAGGAGAGTGCGTGTAGATGGTCTCCGGACGTGCGGCTTTAAAGATCTCAAACAGATCTTCGACCACAGCCTCGTTGTCTCGCGCCTTAACCTCTTTACTGGTGAAATCAAGCTGCAACATAGCACCATAGCGCCCCACCATCGCGGCGGTGCGCTGTTCAATCCGGCGCACCTGCTTCATCTGTTCGTCGGTGTACTCCGCGTAAACGCCGGAACGGGAACTGCCCGCCCCGTCAGTGCAAGTGACACCGGCAAAAGCCTTGTCGGGCTGACCGAAGCAGGTCAGTATGCCGTGCACCGCCATGAACTCAAGATCGTCCTGATGCGCCCCGACTCCCAGATGGGTGGTGCGCGCCAGCGCCGTGGCGACGTCCTTGTCGTCCGGCACAAAAATGTCCGCTGTTGATTTGGTCAATTTCATAATCTGATTCTCCGTGATTGAGGATAGTGGCCAAAGGCCCCAAGGTTCGGGGCCTTTGGCCATCCACAAACATTCGTGTTAATTCGTATCCATTCGTGATTGCTGAATTAGTGCCTTATAGGCCGATAAGGCCAATAAAAAACAAGTTGTTTCTCACACGAAGACACGAAGGGCACGAAGGGAAATGGATTGTCATGGAAAAACCTTTGTGTCCTTTGAGCCTTTGTGTGAGATTGAATTGGGTTGCGGGCTCCGCCCGCGTTGGGTTACAGGCGATATCCGCATTCGGTAACTCTGTCATCCGAGTCGCGGCAGCGATGCTGCGGCCACCGACTGGCCGAGCCGCCGGGCCTTCTCGTCCGGCATGAAGACCTCGACCTCCTCCGCCAACTCCGGGAACTGGTCAGCCAGAAGCAGGCGCGCGGTCTCAAGGATTATCACCCCGCCAAGGCCGGAAGTGACACGCCCCAAGATCATCAAGTTGTCAAAGCCGTAGAACTCGCGGTACCACGGCACGGAGTAGCCCAGATAGAGCCCGATTGTCTGGAAAATGCTCAGAGCCGTCACATCGCCCTCCTGCATCCGCTCCTGCACACGCTCCAAGCGCTCAGGCAACGGCATCTTAGCCGGAAAACGCATGCCTTTTTCCAAGGCCAGGCGGTTCACGGCCTGCTGCGAGAAATACATCGCGCCCACGCCGATGTCTCCCGACCACTCGTCGGCAGGCGCCGCTGGGTGCAGGTCAACCGGCGCGAAGGCCAGTTCCGAGAGGCGTCCGGTAAGGCAGCCCTTGCGGTCGATAAAGCCCACCGCCTCGCTGGAGCCCATGGCCACGCCCAAAATGCCCTTCTTGCCCATTGACATCAAACCCGCCAAAGCTGTGACGTCGCCGTCATTCGCGACCTCCACCGGCACGTTCCATTCCTGGCGCAAGCGCAGGAACATATTTTGCGCCTGCGGGTAACGCGCGGGCGGGATAGCGCGGAAAAGCGAAGCGACCTTGATGCTGTTATCCACGATCACGCCAGCAGAGCTGCCGCCGATGGCATCCACCCGCGGCAACGTGGCGGCGGCCTTTTTTAGGCCTTCTTCAAGTTTGGAATAATGATACTCGGGATCGGGCTGGTTGCGCGGATCCCAAGGGAACTCATCGCTGAAAACCACTTTGCCGCGTTTTACGGCGCTGATCTTGAAGTCGCTGGCGCCGAGGTCGAAACCGAGGCGGCAGCCGTCGGAGCGGCTGTCGATCTGCAGGGAGCGATCGCGAGCCTGCGGCATCTTCGAAAGCGGACGGCGCTCTACTGCCAACGGCTGCCCGTATACGCTCTCCATGAATTTGACATCGAATTTGCGCCGTCCGTTTTTGGTGTACTGCTTCTTTATCGTCTCACAAAGTTTCTCCGGACCTGCGAGCATCAGACGCCAGCCGCCATCCGACCAGAGCAGGAACTTGACGACGCGCTCGGCAAACATGGCCACCTCGGGGGAATCAGCGCCGCGCGCAGGCAGCGGCAAGTCGTAGCGCGATACGTATCCGTTCTCCCGCTCCCAAGCGATAGCCAGCACCTTGCTGGAACTCTTCGCATTAGCGCGAAGCTCACGCAGGAATGTGATCGGGGGACTGAATTTATGACGCAGGGCGGTTTTACGGGCTTTTACGGTTTTCGGCATAGCTTCCTCCATTCCGGTTTTTTTCACTTATCGGCAAATTTACTGGAGTGATAAAACAAAGGAAAAAGAAAATGACAGGATTCAAGCTAGAGAAGCGCTATCTTCCTCATATATCCAAAATTCCGCTGTTCCAACACTCCCTATCCTCTTAAGCCATTTCCGAGGTTCCGGAAACGGTGCTACCAACTAATACATAATAACATACCTCATGCGTGATTCTATTGCGGTCATAATCCTATTTTCGTAACATTACGCACATGTCACAACCAATATCAAATCTGCGTTTCGAATACATGAACACCTCGGAGCGCCGGGTCGTCAATCTGGAACCTCTGGGCCTGCAGGCAGTACCGATGCTAGGCTATTGCGATTACCGCAACCCGCGGCCGGACGTGCCGGAACACTGGCATCCCGGCTGCATCGAGATCCACTTGGGCGTTCGCAATACGCTGACCTTCGGTGTCGGCAACCGCCTGTACCGGTTCGGCCCCGGTGACATATTCGTGAACCTGCCGGATGAAAAACACACGGTAAGTCCGCATCCCAAAGGCCTGATCATGTACTGGATAGTGGTGCGGCTGGACACAGCCCCGGCACCGTTTCTGGGACAGGCAGACCCCGAGGGCGAAGCTTTGCGCCAGGCCCTGCGGCACATCCCGCACCGCCTGTTCCGCAGCACCCCTACAGTGAAACAACTGTTTCAGTCTCTGCACATGCTGGTTGACGAGGCGGAAACGCCGTTGCGGCCCCTGCGCCTGCGTATGACGACTATCGCGCTGCTCTTGGAAATCCTCGCTTCCGCGCACGCGCATACCGTGCCGCCTGAAGAGGGACGGATCGAGCAACTCCGGAACGAGATACTGAACCATCCCGAGCGCACCTTTTATGTCGCCGACCTGGCCCGCAGAGCAGGCATGGCGCCCAATCATTTCATAACGCGGTTCCGCGATGTGGCGGGGCTGCCGCCGCGCCAGTTCGTGCTGGACTGCCGCATACGCCGGGCGCGCCGCCTGTTACGCGAGAGCACAATGCCGGTAACCGAGATCGCGCTGAGTCTGGGCTTTTGCTCGTCACAACACTTCGCCAATCTCTTCAAGCGGCATACGGGTGTGACGCCGCTGGCCTGGCGCGCGGGATCATCCGGGCCCAGCCGTGCCACCGACCACGAGGACGGGCAGAGCGCACCCGGCTTATTCCGCGCCAACGCGCGGAGTTAAGAGTTAGGCGTTTTTCGGGAACAGCAGTATAGACAGAAGCCGGGCTTTCTGCCATAATGCAAATATGCGGTTTGACAAGGTGTTGGGTCAAAACATGAGCAAGTATTAGAAGACGCTTTCCCCAAGCGGTCGCGCTAAATTTTTCTCTTATCAAGCAACAGTAAGGGGCAAAATCGCCAAGCGCACACTATGCGGGAGCAAAAGTCTTTCCTAATAGTATACAAAATCAACGTAACGAACGAGGTAGCACATGAGAAAAGCAATCGGTTTGACAATCTTGGCATCTGCCATCACTGCCCAAGCGGCGACATACGTACTGGACACGGCGGACGGGAGTTATGATGCGCCCGTCGCGATCGAAAACCAGGCACTGATCAAGGACGGAAGCCAGACCAACACTTTTGCGGAAATGATGGCCGCGCTAACCGCAGGCGACACGCTCGTCATCAAAGGCGGCGGGTGCGTGGCCTCGTGTGACGCGATGGTAAACTTCACGAACGCAACCAGCACCATCAGGATCGAGACGAACACGATCTTCGTCATCTCCAAGGATGATCAGTTAGGGCCATATACGAACGACGTCAACGACACCACCGCGCCCACGGTGCGCGTCATATCCGGCGGCACGCTCGCCGTGAAAACCACGGTGCGGATGCACTTTTCAACGCCGCTCTACCTCGCGGGCGACGGCAAGGACGGCATGGGTGCGCTCTCGCTCGACTCCACCGTGTACCAGACTGACTCGCTGATCTACTCGCCGCATGTGACGCTCACGGCGGACGCCTCGATCCGCTACCGCACCGACCACCGCGCGGACATCCACTATTCCCGCCGCCTCAACTTGGGTGGCCACACCCTCACGTTCGGGCGCGCCCCCGGCGCGACCATAAACTCCAATCCTACGTTCTGCCTGAATACGTCGAGGATTGACCCACAGGGTGACGGGCACATCATCGCCGACGGCATCACGTTCCATATGCAGACCGGCGGAACCTGGGGCGGCGATGCCGCGAACACGATCACGTTCCAGAACGGCGGACGGATGGCTTACTACAAAAACAGCACGGTGAGCAAGTGGACGCTGATCTGGAATACAGCCGAAACATGGAGTCTTTCAGGATCAAGTACTTACTATAGCGGCTTCGACCGGCCGGACCGCAACAACTGGACGGGGCCTGTGCGCATTGACGCACCGATGCTCCGCTTCGACAACAAAGCGGATCAAGGCATCGCGCTCAACGGCCCTGTTTCCGGGCCGGGCGGCATATACGCCAACAACAGTTGGCTGCAGTTCTTTTCGTCCTCGAACACCTACGCCGGGCCGCTCAGTTTGACCGGCGGGAGCTCGGATTCGGGGATCGCGTTCCGCACCCCGGGATCACTGCCGATGAACGGCGCGCTGCTCGCGGTGACGAACGCACACGTGTATCTGGGGCAGGGCAAGCACGAGTTGCGGACAACGGACTACCATGTGGCGGCAGACACGAACTTCACTGTTACAGGCGGGACGAGCCAAGGCGTCTGGACGTCGCTCCGCAAATCCGGCACGGGCCTGCTCGACGTGCAGAGCTGCTTCGCCATCACAGGCAAGACCGAGATCGCCGAAGGCACACTGCGCGTGGCAACGCCCCGCGAGACCGCGATCTATTCCGCCGCGCCGGGCATCTGGCAGGGCTCAATCCACTCCTCCAACGCCACCTATGTGGCGGAAATGGACGAGAACTGGTATCTGGCGATTTCGAACGAGGTCTGCACATGCATGGAACAGTTGCGTTCCGATACGCCGATGCCCAAATACGAAACCTATACATGGCACGGCTATGTGTGGAACCGCACGCCGACGAACGAGACCTGGACGTTCGCGCTCTCGATCTGCGGCTACAGCAGGCTCTACCTCGACGGCAACCTGATTAAGAAATCCGACAATAACAGTGCCGTAATCCGCCAAACCACGACAGTCACGCCCGGCGCGCACGAGATCCTCCTGAAGGTCAACCCGCGCGCCTACGGCGGCAACGGCTCCGGCAAGAACGTGGCGACCTGGACGAACAACATGGGTTTCGCCATCGACCGCTATGGCCGCAGCACCACAAACCACTGGGACTATGTCTTCCCGGCAAACGATCCTACCTCGCTTGACGGCGGCAACGGCTATTGGTACACACTTGATGCGCGCGACGTGAGCGACTTCCCTGCGGAAACGCTCGCCGCTATCTCCGACGAGTCTTTCATGTACACCACGACATTCTTCAAAGACCTCACGGTTTATGCGGGTGCGACGCTCGACCTCAACTGCACCAACGGCATCACGAGACCGCTGCTCATCGGCAAGCTCTCCGGCGAGGGCACCATCACCAACGGCTCGGTGAAGGTGACGGAAGAGTTGAGCGCGACCGCCGGGGCAACCGCGCCGCTCACGATCAGCGGCACGCTTTCATTCGCTGAAGACGCGACCTTCACGGTGGACGACCCGGGGGGTTTTGACTGGGGCGTCATCTACACTAACGTGGTGGCGGACGCGATCGTGGGCGGCCTGCCCGCAGGGGACGCGCTCTTTGCGGAGAAGCCCGGAAAAATCGCGAAGTCTGAAGACGGCAAAGCACTTACATTGATGTTCTTCCCTCCGGGAACAGCGATAATCATCAAGTAGTGTAAGGCGGGGAGTTCCGGTAGGGCGGTTCCGGCGAAACCGCCGCGGTTCTTGGAGGGCGAGTGTCCTCACGAGCCGCGGACGGCTCGGCGAGCCGTCCGCGGAAACAGTTAATAGCGAACAGTTAATAGTGAATAATTGTTTTTTCCGAGTTGTCCCTCCATAACTATTCGTTATTCGTTATTCACTCTCTATCGATCCCAATAGTGATGCCTCAGACCGGGAGGGGCAAGCGTCTGCTTGCCCGGACGAGCAGACGCTCGTCCCTCCCAGCGGGCGGGGACGCCCGCCTCCAGACCGTTCACCACTTACCATGGACGGCTCGGCGAGCCGTCCCCAGCGGGCATCCGCCCGCGCACCTCACTCTTTCCTCTTCCCTTCTTTGATTTTTTCATTGCCGCGCAAGCGCAAATGGATTATATAATAACAGGAATTGAAAGGAATGGTGGCAGTTATGCACGTCAACAAACAAGTAGCCGCGTTCATGCAGCAATTCCCGTTCGAAGGATTGACGTTCGACGATGTGACGCTGGTGACGCGATACGCCGATTTTCTACCGGATGATACCTCTCTGACCACAAGGTTCACGAGCCGCATCTCCCTTAACATACCGTTCGTCAGCGCGGCCATGGACACCGTGACCGAGGTCAACATGGCGATCAGCATGGCGATGCTCGGCGGTATCGGCGTGATCCATAAGAATCTGCCGCCCGAGATACAGGCGCAGCACGTCAGGCGCGTCAAGCACTACCTGAACGGCCTGATCATGAAGCCCGTGGTTTTCCGGGTGGGCGATACGCTGGAACACATCCGGAACTACCGCAGAGAGCACAACCTGTCATTCAGCGGGTTCCCGATCCTTGACGACCAAGACCGGCTGGCGGGAATCGTGACCTCCAGCGACATGCGTTTCGCAAGGAAGACGGCGCTCAAGGCTGCGGAGGTGATGACCACCAAGGTCGTCACGGCCGCGCCGGGAACGACCTTGGAACAGGCTTACAACATCATGATGGAGCACAAGATCGGCAAGCTGCCGCTGGTGGACAGCGATAACCGGCTGGTCGGTCTCTACTCTTTCACGGACGTGCTGGCGCTGGTCGAGGACGCCCATCCGCTCTATACGCGCGACAGCCGCTACCGTCTGCGTGTGGCGGCGGCGGTCAGCGCGAACGACCATGAACGGATGGAACGGCTGGCGGATGTAGGTGTGGATGTCGTGGTTGTGGACAGCGCACACGGGCACTCCAAGGGCATCCTTGATATGGTCTCATGGATCAACGCCCATTATCCCGACATAGATGTGGTCGGTGGCAACGTGGCCACGGGCGAGGGCGCGTTGGCTTTGATGAAAGCGGGGGCGCACGCGATCAAGGTCGGCATCGGCCCGGGGTCGATTTGCACCACGCGCGTTGTCTGCGGTGTGGGCATCCCGCAGGTCACGGCTATTTACAATGCGGCGCAGGCGGTGGGCGGCGCGGTGCCGGTGATCGCGGACGGCGGCATCCGGCTCTCCGGCGATGTGCCCAAGGCGCTGGTCGCGGGCGCGGACACCGTGATGCTGGGTTCGATTTTGGCAGGCACGGAAGAAAGCCCCGGCGAAAAGATCATTCACGAAGGACGCCACTATGTGGTTTACCGCGGCATGGGCAGCCTCGCCGCAATGAAAGAGGGCGCGGGCAGCCGGCAGCGTTATGGCCAGGACAACGTCAAGGACGACGATCTGGTGCCGCAGGGCATTGAGGGCATCGTGCCTCTGGCCGGCTCGGTCAAGAAGATCATGAACCAGTTCTGCGGCGGCCTGCGCTCGGCGCTCGGCTATAACGGCGCGCGCAATATCGAAGAGCTTAAGCGCGAAGGTTATTTCTACCGTGTCACCAACGCGGGTGTGCGCGAAGCTCATCCGCATGACGTGAAGATCATCAAAGAGGCGCCCAATTACCGCTCATGAAACAGGGCAACCGCCGGTTGATGCGTCAACCGGCGGAAAAAGCGCTCCTCCGCCCGGCACCTTTGAGATCATCAAGGAAGACCGGCATACTGGCGCGCGGACAGGGCGGTTGTGGACGGGACGCGGCCCGGTGGACACGCCCGTCTTCATGCCGGTGGGCACACAGGCCACGGTCAAAGCGCTGGAGCCGCGCGATCTGGAAGAGCTGGGCGCTTCAATCATCCTTGGTAACACCTATCACCTGCTGTTGCGTCCGGGCATGGAGATCATGGCCGCATGCGGGGGGCTGCACGATTTCATGGGATGGCGTGGCCCGATCCTGACAGACAGCGGCGGTTTCCAAGTTTTCAGCCTCAGCAAACTCCGCAAGATCAACGAGCATGGGGTCAAATTCCGTTCGCACATCGACGGAGCCGAGTTCTTCTTGGGGCCTGTCGAAGCCATGGCGGTGCAACGCACGCTAGGCTCGGACATCGCCATGTGTTTCGACGAGTGTATCCCGTATCCTTGTGACGAACAATACGCTTGTAACTCGGTCGATAAGACCCTATCATGGGCGGCTCAATGCCTTGAGCAGGAACGTGCGCCGGGACAACTGGTTTTCGGCATAGTGCAGGGCGGCGAATATGCGTCCTTGCGCGAGCGTTGCGCCAAAGAACTTGTTGCCATGGGGTTCGACGGTTATGCCGTGGGCGGTGTCAGTGTGGGGGAACCTGAGGATGTGATGCTGCGCGGCGTCGAAGACGGGACGCGCTTCTTGCCGCCGGAGCGGCCGCGGTATGTGATGGGGCTGGGCGACATGTTCCAGATGTGCGAGTCGGTCGCGCGCGGGACGGACATGTTCGACTGTGTGATCCCCACGCGCGTGGCGCGTCACGGCACGGCTTACACGCGCAAGGGTTCTTATCCGGTCAAAGGCGGTTCTTACAAGGCTGACCTGCGGCCAGTGGAAGAGGGTTGCGGTTGTTATTGCTGCCGCAATTTCTCGCGGGCGTATGTGCGCCACCTGCTGAACGTCGGCGAGATACTGGGGGTGCGTCTATTGACCATCCACAACATGCATAGGTATTTGGAGTTCATGCGCGAGATGCGCGAGGCGATCAACGCTGATTGTTTCAGCGAGTGGCGTCGGGAACTGGCTACAGCACTGCGGCCGGACGGGCTTAAATCGCAGGCGTGAGTTTTTTAAAAGAAACAGGAGAAAATTATGAGTTCAGCGATATTTCTGGCACAGGCGGCGCAATCGGCGCAGGGCGGCGGTTTAGGCGGCATGTTGCTGCCGATGGTGCTGGTTTTCGGCATTTTTTACTTCATGATGATCCGTCCGCAGCAACGCAAAGAAAAAGAACGGCTGCGCATGATCGCGGAATTGCGTGCCGGCCAGCGCGTGATGTTCGCTGGCGGTTTCATCGGTGTCATTGTGGAAGCCCGTGAAAACACCTTTATGGTGGAGATCGCGCCCAAGGTGCCGGTCGAGATCGCTCGCGGCGCGATTTCGCGCGTCCTGAAAGAAGGCGAGGCCGTCGTGATGGACGAAAACGCCAAGTAAGATAAGGGATGCCTCGCCTCCCCGAGGCATCCGCGAGCCGAACAAAGAGTACGGGGTGCGATTCAATAAAGTTGAATCGCAAAAGGTCAAAGGGTTCAGGGGTCAGGGTTCAGGTGTTGCGCGGCAACCTTTTATGGCGATTATGACAAGCAGTTGTGTG
>Ga0255347_1005257_pt1 | contig 14828 bp, 10 predicted proteins | sample wastewater_treat_2_FD_192479 | JGI IMG/M metagenome (GOLD analysis project Ga0255347, IMG submission 192479) | Wastewater microbial communities from Lulu Island WWTP, Vancouver, Canada - plant24 | ecosystem: Engineered > WWTP > Wastewater > Unclassified | place: Canada: Vancouver, British...
TCAAAACTTGGACGAAGAAAGTCTTTGCAAGTAGCTTCAGTTTTGTTTTTCTTATCAGCATTGGGCTCAGGTTATCCGGAATTTTTGTTTTTCAAGCAAGGTAGTGCTTCGCTTGATGTGTTAATTGCTTTTAATATTTATCGCATCATGGGTGGAATAGGCGTAGGGTTGGCTTCAGCCATTTCTCCCATGTATATTGCCGAAATTGCTCCTGCCGATATTCGGGGAAAACTCGTTTCATGGAATCAGTTTGCCATTATTTTTGGAATGCTGGTGGTTTATTTTGTGAATTATTCCATCGCTGTTGGTCAATCCATTGAATGGATCAATGTCATAGGCTGGCGAAGGATGTTCGCTTCTGAAGCCATTCCTGCATCGCTTTTTGGAATTTTGCTGTTTTTTGTCCCTGAAACACCTCGTTATTTGGTACTTAACAATAAAGAAGACAAAGCATTTAACGTGCTGAAAAAAATATCGGGTATAGACGAAGGTTCAAAGATTTTGGAAGATATCAAGGCAACAGTACACGAAACTACTGGAAAAGTTCTTTCGTACGGCTGGAAAATTTTGATAGTCGGTATTCTTCTATCTGTTTTTCAGCAATTTGTAGGTATAAATGTGGTATTGTATTATGCTCCGCGAATTTTTCAAAGTATGGGCGCTGCCCGCGATGCTTCCATGATGCAGACAGTTGTAATGGGCTTTGTAAATATTGTATTTACGTTGTTAGCCATTCTGACAGTAGATAAATTTGGCAGAAAACCTTTGTTGATTATTGGTTCCATTGGTATGGCTGTTGCCATGTTTGCCATTAGCGGACTGGCTTATGCAGAAATTATCGGCGTCAGTACATTGGTTTTCATAATTATTTATACGGCATCCTTTATGATGTCGTGGGGACCAATTTGCTGGGTACTGATTTCGGAAATTTTCCCCAATACCATTCGTAGCAAAGCGGTTGCTATTGCCGTTGCAGCTCAATGGATTGCCAATTTCCTGGTTTCTTCCACTTTCCCGTCTTTGATCAATTTTGATCCGGCATTTACTTATGCTTTGTATGGATGTATGGCAGTTTTATCGGCAATATTTGTTTGGCGAATGGTGCCCGAAACCAAAGGAAAAACGCTGGAAGAAATGAGCAAACTCTGGAAAAAATAGTGAATTTAGTTGGTTTTTTGTGATTGATTCCACTCCGGAAATAAAAGAATTTCTCCGGAGTGGATTTTCTTTGTGTGTCGGGCATGGTATTAAACTGCCAGGATGAGAATTCCTCTATGTGCCAAGTTAATAGAAAGCATGTGCAAATGGCTGGTTGATAATGGATTTGAAGATACGCCACTCCATTTCAGTAGATTTTTCCCGACCAACCAATTACCTGATTTACCTCTAACACCCATAAAAACATTGCTTGCAGCCCGAGAAATTGCCCAAGCTGCCGGAATGAAATATGTTTATGTGGGAAATGTTCCTGCACTTGGCTACGAAAATACTTTCTGTCCTTTCTGCAAAAAAATGCTGATAGAACGAACCGGTTTTACCGTTAACAAAAATTTCATTAACGATGGCAAATGTATATTTTGCCGTACCCCTATACCTGGAGTTTGGCAGTAAAATGAATGAATTTTATCTTCTTAAACCACAATAGTCCAATCGATTAAACAAATAATTAATTTTTTTAATCATTTGTTTTGAATAATTAAAATTGTTGTGTATTTTTGTAGGGATTTTATGATAAAAGCAAGCTAAAAGTGATTATTACATGTTTTAAATTTTGTATTTACTAAAGTTGTATATTTATTGCGTAAATAAGACGTTACAGGGCATATTAAAAGATGCAGTAATTCATTGAAAATCAAATAGGTTTGATAAATAAAATTATTGAGTATCAATAATAAATTACCTAATGTAAAACAAACTAAGGAGGAAAAATTATGGGAATTAAACCAGGACCAAAAAGAATTACAAAAACAACAGGAAAACCGGACAAGCGACAACGCGACAACAAAGAAACTCCGGGAAATACACCTTCATTGAAACCACACAAACACAAAAAAGGAGACTAAGACCAACGACTGTGGAAATGTTTGGATTAAAATTTCTAATAAAATACGCCCTGTAACATGCGGTATAAAAAATTGCCGGTTCAGTATGTTATTCAAGGGTTGTAGCCCGCTTCAACTTTTGTGTAACATGACAGGAAATCGCCCGCAATCGGCAACTTTTCATACCGCAAAACGTTATGGGCAAGTGTAAAACGACAGACAAAAACGAATGAACACATATCTATTTTTATGGAACCCTAAAAAGTGGACTTGGACGACATTTGAGCAAGACATTGAACAAGTGGACTTAACAGGACGGTGTTCTCAACGTTGGAGTTGTGGCAACACAAAATCAATTCAACCGGGGGACAGAATTTTTTTACTAAAAGTTGGGACAGAACCGAAAGGAATTATTGCAGCAGGTTTTGCAACTTCGACACCATTTTATGAAAGACATTGGAGTGGAGAAAATAAAGACACTCTATACATAGACGTTGACTTTGAAGTTTTACTAAACCCTGACCAAGAACCAATCTTGACGGTTGACATTTTAAACACACGAAATTTAGCCAAACAAAATTGGCGACCAATGGGTTCGGGCAACTCAATAAAACCTGGAATTGTTGACGAACTTGAAGCAGTTTGGTTCGACTTCTTGACAACTCAAAAAATCAGACACAATCCGTTCATTCCTGCCGACAACGAAGTTCAAAAAACATACACAGAAGGAACACCAAACCAAGTTTCAGTAACAAAATATGAACGAAACCCATTTGCAAGGAAAAAGTGTTTAGAGCATTACGGTTTTACTTGTGCTGTTTGCGACTTCAACTTTGAAAAAACATACGGACAAATTGGGAAAGACTTTATTCACGTTCACCATTTGACGCAAGTTGCAACGGTTGGACAGACTTATGAAATTGACCCGATAAAAGATTTAAGACCTGTTTGTCCGAACTGCCATGCAATAATTCATAGACAAAGAACTCCGTTGACTATTGAAGAAGTAAAAAAATTAATTAACGACAATGCAGACAGAAAATAGAACATCAGCCCATAACACAGGTTTTGCGTCCGGCGGGCTGACGTGCAAACTTGGAGCTTTGTGCTTCAATTCAAGTTCAGTGCTTATTGATAGTTTTGTGCCCTGAAATCTCGCACGAACGCAAAGCTGCAAAACGTTACCAGCAAGCGTTAAAGACTGCTACTGTAGATAAATAAGAAAATAAATTTCAATGAAAGAGAAAAATAAAATACCTACTGTTTTTAAGGAAGACTTAAAAAAACTGCTCCAGTCAATCAACGAAATGGAACCAATTGAAAATGGGGAAAGACTCTGCAAGATTTGTTCTAAGGTTATTTCATTGGAAAATATCCAGTTAATTATTCCAAGACAGCACAACACTTTTGATTTCATCTGTGACAGTCCTGTTTGTTTGGAAGAGTATAACCGTAAAAAAGAAATAAAGAAATGAATAAATTGGTTGAATTGATACTCATTTACATTCCGATTTCAGTTTTATTGGTTTTAGCAGGAGTATTTTTAGGCGGTGAGGTTTGGGCTAAAGGTAAAGTTGTTTTAGGAGACATACTCAATTTCTTTGGCTGGGTTGGAAGTAGTGTAAGAAAACTGAGTGTGAAAAGCGAGTATGAAGGAACTATCAATTCAATAATTCAAGACTACAATAAAAACTTTGAAAACCCAATTTTGCCTAATTGCAAAATAGAATGGGTTACACCAGAAAATCAGAAAAACATCCTGAGTGAAGGCGAAGCAATCATTTGTTTGAGCTTTGATAAGAAAGACCATAATCTTAACTTTTATAATGCCACTTTAAACTTTGTTCAAACTGGTTTAATCGCCAAAGCAAAAGACTATTTGAACAAGTCATCCTCCAAGGCAATTGACTTGCTTACAACTCACATTATTTTAAGAAACAACCGCAAAGAAGTCCTTACAACATTCCGTAAAAAACTAACTGAATTTGATGATGAGACAAGAATGGAGTTTGAAACACTTGTACCAACACACGACAAAGGACTATTCTTAAACATTCTTTTACCCGAATTTCATTTTTACGGTGAACTCATAGACACTTTACCTCCAAGTTCAGAATACAATACAGAAGCGAATGGCTTATTTCATTGGTTCAAGGAATTGGCAACAAGAGAATTTGACGAAAAAACCAATCTAAAATTTATTTCCAAGAACTTAAAGGTTGGAGTAATACTCGTTGGAAAAGATGAAACTTGGGAAACCCAAGGTGCAGCAGCATATACAAAATGGGCTGACTATTATGCTACTGAAAATTACAATTCAGTTTATGTTTTGGCAAGAGGAGACATTGGGTATGAAAGAGCAACAACAGTTACCAAAATCCTAACCCATTCAAAAGGATTTGACCAAATAAATAAAAACCCAAAAATCAAATGTGTTTCGGCAGAAGGTCAAGAATATATTGTTACTTGTTACTCTCTACGACCCAATAAAGCTACAATTGCATATTTAGCTTGGGAAAAATTCAAAGAACACTATGCAAACGGGAATTTAGTACCTGCCATTATTGATAGTGTTCAAAAGGAAACAATAGTTATAAATGCATTCGGATTGAGATTTGAACTTCCTATCAATTTGCTTTCTGACATTGAAATTTCTGATGCACGTAAAGTCTTCAAAGTCGAAGATGAACTTTATTTGACCATTGCAGAGTTTGACAGTGACAGACAACATATTGTTCTCTCCAACAAAGGAACAGTCTCTGACCCTAAGCATTTTATTGAAGCCGTATTAAATGCAAATAAAGTTTACACTTGTAAAGTTGAAAGAGTTCAAGTTGATAAACAGGGATTGCAAAGCGGGTTGAAAGTTTCTACACCCGAATTGAAGCATTGGATTTATATTCCAAAATTTAAAGCGACACCGAGTAGATTTCTTGACCTTACAACCAAGTTTCCAGCAGGGGCAGAAGTGCGTGTGATAATTGATAACTACTCTTCCTTTTCTTCCAATTTCGTGGGCTATTTAGAAAATTTAACTGACCCTTGGGAAAGCAGTACTTTTAAAAAATTACAACCACATGATATTTTAAATGTGACAGTTAAACAGATAAATGAATTTTCTGTAATCTGTGAGATTGAAGAAGGCCTTGAATGTCGCTTTTCTAGGCAGGAAATTTCTTGGAAATCTGAGGAATGTAACACATCCAAATTTAAAGTTGACGATAAGATTAAAGTAATTGTCATTGCAATTGACACCGACAAAAAGCGAATTGATGTTTCGATTAAACGACTTTCCAAAACTCCTGAATTGGAATATTTTGATGCAAATAAAAACAAAGTCGTTGAAGTAGAAATTGCTAAAATTGTTCCCGAAAAAGGTTTAGCAGTCAAATATCCAGGCAGCACAAATACTGGATTTATTCATTGGTTTGAAATTGGTCACGGTTCTGTGGGTAGGTTTGAAAACATTTACAAACAAGGTGATAAAATAAAAGCCGTAGTATCAGAATTTGATTCTGAAAAAAACAGTTTAAAGTTTAGTATTAAAAGACAATTCACTCATCAATTTGATGAATGGGCAGCAGCAATTGATGATAATTCCCCATTAAAAGGGAAAGTAATTGGCTATTTTGAAAATGCTGCACATATTGAATTAACTCAAAATGGCTTTACCGTTCAGGGATTTATTTTGAGAAAGTATGTTTCAAATTATGCATTTGTGGAAAGTGAAGATTTACCTTTTTACCTGCCAATTGGAGATAGTTTTCATTTCTACATTTTTGAAATAAATGAAGACCGTAAAACCATTTCATTGGCAAGGACAGAATATTTGGAACAATCTGGGAAGCCAAATTATGGCGAAAAAATAAAAGTAAAATATGTAAAAGAGAACCACTCAAAAGGCTACTTCTATTCAGACGAATTGGAAGGCTGGACTAGTCTTCCTGAAAAAGATATTAAGTTGGGTTCAACCATAGAAGTAATACCAATTTCACATTCGACAGGTGAGTATAAAATTGTCTGATAAAACAAGAATGCCAGCTGGTAACACGGGTTTTGGCGTCATGCGGGGTGACGTGCAAACTTGGAGCTTTGTGTTTCTATTCAAGTTCAGTGATGGTTGACAGTTTTGTGGTCCGAAACCCTCCCGAACGCAAAGCCCGAAAACGTTACCAGCCATAGTAAAAGAGACAGTCAATAAAATTTGACATCTAAAGAGAAAATATAAGAAAAGATTATTATTTTTGAAAAAACTTTAAGATGACTTTAAGATGAATTATTATCCAATTTCAATAAAAGAAATTAAAGAGAAAGTTGCTAAAAAGAAAATATTCAAGCAACCTGTTCAATATTCGCAATTTGGAGGTCTCTCAAATATAAAGGAAATTACAAATGAATTTGGAGAAACTCTTATTAGAGTTGATGGAGACATACCGGCAGACCTTCCATTAACAGATGGTCAAAGATTTTTGTTTATAAGTTATGACCAATCTAAATATTCACACGGAATTCATAAATATCCGGCAAAATTTTTTCCTGAACTACCAAGATGGTTAATTAATCGCTATTCAAAGCCAAATGACTTGATACTTGACCCATTTGCAGGTAGTGCCACTACAAATATTGAAGCACTACTATTAAACAGAAATTCTGTTGCAATTGATATTGATCCATTTGCTAAATATCTTGCAAAAGTTAAAACAACTCCTATTGACAAACTTGAACTCAATAAAACTGTTGATAGGATTCTTAAACAACTTGTTACTTATAATCCTACTCTGGTAGAAAATAAGGATATTCCTGAATTTCCTTATCGGGAGAACTGGTTTGCTAGAGAAATATTACTTGAATTGGCATTTATAAAAAAAATAATTCTCAACTCAACAAACGATAAAAATATTAAAGATTTATGTTTAATTTCTATGTCATCCATTATTCGTGCTGTTTCTAATGCAGACGATAATTGTACAAGAACTGTCGTAAGAAAAAAATTAAAAAAGGAAATATACCCTTCTCTTGCGTTGACAAAATTTGCAGAAAATTTAATAGTAAATTCATATAGAATTAATGATTTTACAAATCGACTAAAATCTAATGCCACGGTTGAAATACCTGATGGAAATGATGCAAGGTTTTTAACATATCCAGACAATCATTTTGACCTCGCAATAACTTCTCCTCCTTATGTAAATGCCGTTGATTATCCAAGAACACACCAATTAGAAATGTACTGGCTTGGATTAGCAAGTGGTTCATTGAGTAAACTAAAAGAAACCCATATCGGTACAGAAGTAGTGAGAATTAATGAATATAAACAACTACATAGAATTGGAGAGGAATATGCCGACAAGAAAATAGAAGCAATCTATAAACTTGACGCAAGAAGGGCATATATAGCATATAAGTACTTATACGATATGACTTTAAATATGAAGGAAGTGTATAGAGTATTAAAACCAGGAGGCAGATATATTATTGTTGTTGGTAATAATCGTATCAAAGGAGAATTATTTGAAAGTTGGAAATATTTAATGAGTCTTTCAAAAAATATTGGTTATCAAGTTGAAAATTATTTTGGTTCTGAAATAATAAAACATTTCATTAAAGTTCCAAGAGAAGAAAGAATCAATACAGATTGGATTATAGTTTTAAAAAAGTAATATGCCAAATAACGAAGAAATAGGCAAACAAGCATCAATTGATGGTTTTGCACATGAACACATTGTTGTAGGGATTTTGATGAAACGGTATCAAAATGTTTCACTGGTTGATTTACCACTCTCCCCATATGACATTATAATAGTTCGTAAACTTGCAAATGGAAAAGAAGATATAATAAGAGTACAAGTTAAAACAGCAAGAACAAGCGTAAGCTTTACTGGTGGTTCACGTGGGGGAGTTGACAGAGAGTATAAATCAGATGTGAAAACTTATACACAATCACCGGAAACTTCAGATGTAATTGTTGGCTTTAGACCTAATGCGGATAATACATTTGATTTGTATTTTGTTCCAACCGTATTGATTGAATATTTTGGCACAAAAAGTAAAGGACTTGGCACAATAGAGTTTTTTAAAAATAATTATGATATACTTGAAAATTGCAAGGATAAAACTTATTGTGTGAAAATAGCAAAAGAAAACGGAATAATATAGAACTACGGCTGTTAACAGGCGGTATATTTTATTGCCGAGATAGTGCTGAAATCAACGGCTTTGGCTCGCTTCAAACTTCATCGTGGCTTGACAGTGAAGTGCTCCGAAAACCTGCCAGAACGCAAAGCCCGAAAACGTTTTATAGACTTACTACCCCTCTCTCCCGCACAATGTGCATCGTGTGGAGAAGTAGGAAGAAATGATTTTTTACAATAAACAGTTTTATAAACTTACTACAAGAAGAATTTATGCGGGGCAGCAAAAGATAATTTTTTAATTTTTTCAAAATTAATCAAGTTTTCATTCGGGTGCTCTTTTTTCTCATTGTTTCGTTTCGCTACGCTTCACTTCTCAATGAGAAAAAAGCATCAACAACGTGGTGAAACTTTACAGCTAAGCCCCTATTTGTGCAGATGATCCGATGAGCCGAGATGGAAATTCGTAAAATACAAGCAATAAAAAAAAGAGCTACATTTCTGTAACTCTTAGTTTTGTGGGCGTTGACGGATTCGAACCGCCGACCCTCTGCTTGTAAGGCAGATGCTCTGAACCAGCTGAGCTAAACGCCCTTGTTTGTTTATGTACCTGCTTTCGGTAAAAGCGTTGCAAAGATACATTGTTTTTTCAAATTGACAAAAAATTTGTTTAATTTTTCGCATATAAAATTTTTAGATGCTGTAAATTGGTTCTTATTAATAATCTCATCATTTAAAATCCTGAAAAAATTAATAAAACTGTCTATTCATCTACATTCTCTTCTGAAATTTAAGATAATACCTGGCGCCGTCTGCCATCAGAATGAAAACGGCTGTTTTTCTTGTTGATAATAAGTGTCGAAGGTATATTCGACAGATACGATTTATCCTTTTCCAACAATGCGTTCCATGTCTGATAGCTGATAAACATCAGACTAAATTTGGAGAAACTGTTGGAATTGATTTTATTTTGCTTGTTGAGCTTGACAGAAGCGGGGAATTGCTTTTCCAAATCTTCAACATACCGGGCTACTTTCTCGCTGGAAGCCACCACTCTGTTCAAATCGAAAATGGTAACCGAGGCATTGTTGTTGTTGCGCAAGAGACGTCGTGCATAATGTAGCAGAAACTCGTCTTGCTCACTGTAGAGCAAAACAGCAGCTGAGCTAATTTCCGAAAATCCACGATTAACAAACACTCCCACCGTACAATTACTCTGTTCTATGAAATACTTGGTCTTGTCCTTAATCAAAGTTCCCGGATAAAACACCACCTGTTGTTTTGAAATATTATTGATCAGTCTGTTCAGCCATCCTATATTTTTAAAAACAGCTCTTTCCTTAAAGAATGGAATACCCGACAAGGAAAGTCCGGCTCCCACCAGAAGGAAATCGAAATTGTTGGTATTTGCCATTCGTACAATGGCATTTTCTATGCTGTCAACCACTTTATATTCCGTTTCGATAGGGATATTCAGTTGCTCAGCTTCCTGTTTTACCTTATGGAAACTTTCCTCTGCAAACTGATCTCCATAAATGGGATTGGTATCGGTGCCGGGCGTAATATGAAGTACAGTAACGGAAAGAGTATTTTTTACTCCTTCCAAAACATTTTTGGCAACACGTAACAACATTCTCCCATTTTCCGGATTTCCTACAGCAATCAACACCTTGAAAATTCCCATTGACTGCTTGCGAATGTATTCTTCTTCCACATTCTTTGGAGGGAAAACTTTCTCTATCAAATTCAGAATCGGAGTGGTCATAAAGGTTGTTACTATGGCCATGATTACCAGCATTACAAAAATGGAAGGAGGAAGAATGTGCATTTCATAACCAATATTCAACACAATCAATTCCATCAATCCACGCGTATTCATAAGTGTCCCCAATGCCAGACTGTCGTGCCACGACTCGCCCAGAAAACGTGCGGAAAAAGCCCCTCCGACAAATTTACCAACAATGGCTGTAGCAATAAAAATTCCGCAAATTCCCCATAAATAGGGAGAATTGAGCAACCCTATTTCGGTACGCAAACCGGTGAATACAAAAAACAGAGGCAAAAGCAAAGTCAACGAAACATCTTCAACTTTTTCGATCACCAATTTTCTGAAATTGGAAATGGGAGGCATTACCACGCCGGCCAGAAAAGCACCGAACAAAGCATGGATACCGATAAATTGTGTAATAAAGGCAGAAGAAATCAAAACCAGGAAAAGAAAAGCAACAATACTTTTATTGAGGGTTTCAATATTTTGATAAATTTCGCCAATTTTTTTCAAAAAAGGTCTGATAACGAAAAACATAAGTAAAATATACGCAACAGACAATCCAACCGTATAAAGTGCGCTAACGGAATCACCGGTTTTTGAAATGGCAATGACCAGTGCCAGTAAACACCATGCTGTAACATCATCAATGGCTGCACTGGCTATGGCAATTGTTCCCAAATGTGTCTTGGTAAGACCCTTTTCCTGAACAATACGCGCCAAAACGGGGAAGGCGGTAATACTCATGGAAATTCCTATAAACAGCGCAAAAGGAAGAAATTTAGTCTGATTAACGGCAAACTCTTCATAATAAACATAGGCCAACGACATTCCCAAAAAATAAGGAATGAGAATACTGGCATGACTGATAACCAGCACTTGACTTACCTTTTCTTTCAACGCTTTCATATTCAACTCCATACCGATAACAAACATAAAAAGAATCAACCCTATCTGACTTAGAATATACAAATTGGGTAAAGAATCGGCAGCAAAGAGAAAATTGAAAATATTGGGAAAGAAATGCCCCAACAAAGAAGGTCCGAGCACAATGCCGGCTAAGATTTCTGCTATTACAATTGGTTGATCTATCTTGGAAAAAAATAGTCCAAAAAGTCTTGAAACCAAAAGTATGGCAATGATTTGAAGCAATAAATGGGTGATGGGCTCGCCCATATTGTGGGACACAGAAACTTTAAACTGTTCCCAGTTGCTGAGATTGGGTTCCGGAGAAAGAACTTGGGTAGAAACACTTTGTGTGGTTAGATGATAATTTGCCTCCACGTCGCTCCCTTTTTGTATCAACAAATAAGCTCCAACACAAAAAAGAAGTAACATGAGTACATAATAAAGCCATGTTCGCAATTTGATTCTGGACATAGAATTTACTTTATCATGCTATGCAGTGAAAATTCATTTTTTAAATTCTCTGACAGCCTCCCACAGTTAGGAAAAGTAAGGAAATCCGCTACAAAAATACAAAAAATTAAAAAAACAATGCAAAACTTTCTGCTAAATCAGCACCTTTATGTTGAACTTAGCATAGTGTTAGCTATCGTAAAAGATAAATCGGTTGTATGGCGTGAACTATATGTATTACATTAAATTATTGTACAAATAAATTATTATCTTTGTCCTTAGTAGATGATAAAAAAAATTGTAAAAACATTTATGTTTTTTATTTTCAGATATTTAATAACGAAGCTTTGCCCCAAACCTCACTTACTTTTTTGTCTTGAAACAAAAACGTAAGCAAAAAAATTAACTTAGTTGAAGCAGCCATGCTCAACATAAATCAAATAAATTTGATTTTGTTTTCGCTTAAACGCTGCTTTCAAGGCTGTGCGCACTTCACTCGAAAAACTTACGCTCGAAAAGCTGAAATCGCCCAAACTCATTCCGACAAAATACGTCGGAACTCTAACAAGGACGATTTTTAAACGCTTTTCTCACTTGTTTTTCGGCTCACCGGACAAGGTCAACCCAAGTGCTTGGCTGATATGTCGTGTTTTACAGATATATAAAACAAATATTTCAATTTTTGCCATGTATTAAAGTAATAATTATAAAGCGGTGAAAAGAAAATAAAGAATACTAATTTTCGTTTATAAAAAATTGAGAGATGATAAGTGTCGCAAAATATTGAAAACAATTATAAAGTAATAGAATTCAAAATTTAGAAATTTCCTCATCAGCGAGCGGATGAACAAGAGAAAACTGTTATATCGTTATTTGATTTCGGATACACTGGCTTCACTGGTGGTGTGGGTAGTGTTCATGATTTTCCGAAAAATAGTGAATGATGCAGCTATTTTTGAAAATGTTCAAATTTTCTTTCCGAATTACAATTATCTTTCCAGTCTGATACTTTTTCCGTTGAGTTGTATTACAGTTCATTATCTTTCCGGATTTTATCTTTATCCTGAAAAACATTCAGGCATAAAAATATTTTTTACCACTTTTGTAGCTTCATTGATTATTTCCATTGTCATTTTTTTTGTGTTGATGCTCGACGATATTGTGGTATCTTACAAATACTACTATTATTCTCTCGCCGTGTTGTTCGGATTGTTGTTTGTGTTTACTTATTTGCCTCGTCTTATTATTTATTCCAATGTTAAAAGCAACTATCGTTCAAAAAAATGGACTATTCCGACGGTTATTATTGGAACGGGACAAAATGCCATCAAAATAGGGAATGAGCTGGCAAAGGCAGCTCCTGAAAAAACTGTGGTAGGATATGTGGAAACGAATTATGGAAAGCAGATATCACAGGAAATGATACTTGGCAATTTACATCAAATAGAAAAAATTATCGAAAAATACAACATACAGGAAGCCATTATTGCACTCGATCAAACTGATGATTATCAGCTTTTTTCAATAATCAATTCCCTCTATCGCTTCAATATCGATATTCAGTTTACGCCACGACTGTATGAAATTTTAACCGGAAGTGCCCGCATCGACAATTTAAGCATTAGTCCGTTGGTAAGTATTACCGACATAAAAATGCCCGATTGGGAACAAAGCGTCAAACGGACATTCGACATTGGCTTTTCGCTGTTGGCTTTGGTCTTGCTTTCGCCCGTTTTGCTGTATTTTATGATTCGGATTAAAACGGATTCCAAAGGCCCTGTTTTTTATCTTCAAGAAAGAATCGGACGTTATGGTCGGCCATTCAAAATTATTAAGTTCCGAACCATGTTTGAAGGTGCGGAGAACGGCATTCCCCGATTGAGCAATCCCAACGATAATCGGATAACGAATATTGGGAAAAAGTTGAGAAAGTATCGCATTGACGAAATTCCACAATTTATCAACGTTTTATTGGGACACATGAGCATTGTTGGTCCGCGTCCCGAAAGGCCATACTATATTCAGCAAATAGTTCAGGAAGCTCCCTATTACTGTCTGTTATACAAAATTCGGCCGGGACTCACCTCGTGGGGACCTATCCGCATTGGCTATTCCGACAGTATCGAAAAAATGATCGAACGGCTGAATTACGACATTATCTACTTGGAAAGCATGTCATTGATTACCGACCTGAAAATTCTCCTTCTTACTTTGGAAATTATTTTTAAGGGAAAAGGAGTGTAAACTTGTACAAAAATTTGAATAAAAGAACCAAAATTTGTCAAAGTTTTTCGCCTAGTCGATGTAAATCAATAAACAAAAAATACCGAACCAGTTATTCCCGCATTGCTTTTCTGAGAAACAAACCCGATGTGAGGGTCATGACAACTCCAGCCGGAATACTTGCCCATGCCGCTCCAATAACGCCATACAAGCGAACAAAAACAATATAAACGGCTACGTTGAATATCAACGAAATAAAACTGCTCCAAGCGTTGTACTGAATTTTTCCCAATCCAAAAATGGCTGCACTCTGAAGTTGGTTCAGCAAGCGGATACTCCAACCTACCGACAACAGGACGAAATAAGGAATGGCCGGATCGTATTTTCCCGCAAAAATAATCCTGATAAGAAAAGGCCCTGCCAATATGGCCAGCAGCAATGTAACGCCAACAACCAAATAAAGCTGTCGGTTGTATTTTTTAAAAACCTGCAAATAATGGCTGCGGTCGTGGGCAAGTCCTGAAAAATAGGGTGATGCTATTTGTTGCACCGTAAAAGGAAAAACACGCAGCACTACAGTCAACGTCAATGCAAAACTGTAGTAACCAATTTCTTTCATGTCTTTCAACAAATAGTTGATCACAAAAATATCGGCATAAGCAGAAATTTCGGAAAGCAGATTGGACATCAATGAAGGTTTTGCATAAACTAAATGTGTTTTAAAATTATGTTTGACACTTTCCCTGTCTTTGGAAAAAGTAAAATCTTTTCGCAACAACCGGAACCCAACAAAAAACATAACAATAAAACTCAGGTTGTAAGCCACATAATAGCCATTAATTCCAAACCACCACGTGAACAACACAATGGCAACAATGGCAATCAGTTTATTGGCAACAGTTATGCGGGACATGATTTTGATTTGTTTGCTGGCCTGAAAATAAGCAACCAAAACCATGAAAGCCGAATTCGTAATCAGAGGGAAAAGTCCCAGCGGAATAAGCCTGCGGATGATGGCATCGGAAGAAAAAAATCCAAAAGAATTCAATACAAGTGCCAACCCGTAAAAAACAATGGTGGAAACAATGGTAAACACTACACCGGAACTGAAAAGTTCACTGATTTCTTTTTGTGAACGGTTTTCGGAACAAAGTTTCAAGGTAGAAGCATGCAAACCCATTCCTCCGATGATGGAAAAAACAGAAAGAAAAGTGGTGATAATTTTTATTCGTCCAACGTCTTCGGGCAAAAGGATACCGGCCACAAAAAGCTGCGAAGCGAAAGCCACCAGTTGAATCAAAACAT
>Ga0255347_1005267_pt1 | contig 14813 bp, 12 predicted proteins | sample wastewater_treat_2_FD_192479 | JGI IMG/M metagenome (GOLD analysis project Ga0255347, IMG submission 192479) | Wastewater microbial communities from Lulu Island WWTP, Vancouver, Canada - plant24 | ecosystem: Engineered > WWTP > Wastewater > Unclassified | place: Canada: Vancouver, British...
GAGAACCTGGATGATATCCACCACCGAAAAGAGCCAGACGCCGCGCGATTCGTCGAACTGCCGCCGGATCTTGTAGTTTTCAAAAACGGCCAATGTCTCGTTTGCCATACTTTTCCCTCCTTACCTCACGCGAATATCATACGGCGTCTGCTTGAAGGTCACCTGTTCCTCTTTGAGCCGTTTCTCACTCCACGGACACCACTCGCCGTAGATCACCTTCGGGCCGTCAAAGGGCGGCAGCCCCGCATAGATGGCGGAGTTCAACACATTGCCGCCTGCGATGCGCTTGTCGCCCAGAATGCCGTTGTAGAGCAGGTAGTAGGCGGTGCCGTTGTGGACGCCCAGCAGCGGGCTCTTGCCTGGGTCGCGCGGGGCGGGCGTGCCGGTCTCGGCGAACCAGATGTGCGCGGCCAGTGCTTCGAACGTCACCTTCGGGTTGATCACGCCGTAAGCGTCAAAGACCGCCTCGCCCAACCGGTAGAAGCGGAACCCGCCGCCGCCTTTCCAGCCGACGGCCTTGGAAATCCCGCCCTGCTCGCCCCCGACCACCTTTTTCAGGCGCGGCGCACAGTGCGTCACCGCATGATCGCCCATCTCAATGCCGATCCAGCGGCGCCCCATCTTATGCGCCACCGCCGCCGTCGTGCCCGAGCCCAAAAACGAATCCAGCACCAAATCGCCGGGGTCGGTCGCGATTTGCAGGACGCGTTGGATCAGACGTTCGGGCTTTATGGTTTGAAAAACCGGCGTCCCTTCTCGCTCGTAGTCGAGAAGCTCTTTTTTTGCTTCTTGCGTATTTCCAACTTCATTTTGGAACCAAATAGTCTGAGGCACTATTCCATCCTGAACATCCGATAAGAAGCGCTTTAGTCGGGGCATGTTGTTACCATCTGAACCCCACCAAATGCTATTACTTTCATCGAGTTCTTTGAATTTTTCGGGCGAGAAACGCCAGTACGTCCCTTTCGGCGGACCGGACCATTTTTTTCCACTTGGTGAAGTAACAGAATACGACCCCCTGCTATAATAATTTCTGGCAGTCAAGTTATCTGATGTCCAAGGGCCACGAGGATCATTGTCGGGGTTCTTGTAGCGGCTATTCTGTGCTTCACCACGAGGCAATAGGTTTCGTTGCCAGCCAGAACTGTCCTTCGCATACATCAAGACATGATCATGATTTGACGAGAGATGTCTAGCGCTACTTTTTGGCGCGAAATTTTTCTGCCAGACCACGTTCGCCACAAAATTCTTCCGTCCAAAGACCTCGTCCATGATGACTTTGAGGTAATGGGCCTCACTGTCGTCGATGGTGACCCAGATCGAGCCATTCTCAGCGAGCAGGTCGCGCAACAGTTCGAGGCGCGGGTACATGAGCGAGAGCCAAGTCGAATGCTCGACATTGTCATCGTAGTGCTCGAAGGCGGAACCGGTATTGTAGGGCGGGTCGATGAAGATACATTTGACGCATCCGGCGACATAGGGCATAAGCGCTTTGAGGGCGTCGAGGTTGTCGCCCTGGATAAGCATGTTCCCGGCGTCACGCTCCCCGCACGACAGCGTGTCGTCCGGCTGGAGCATGCGGTACGGCACTTTTTCCACGGCCCTGCGGGCCTGTTCGTCATCTAACCATTGCAGCGTCGGCATGTCGCTCCCTCTTCCGCTCTTCATTTACCGTGCGCGGCTTTGCGCGCACGGGAGGCTACGTCGTAAACACGAAGAAGGCGATGACGGCGAGCAGGATCAGGACGGGCAGAAAGACCTCCCTCCACCACCACGCCGCGTTGCAGAGCGGCCAGCCGTTCTCGTCGTATCCGGGTTTGGGTTTGTTGCGTTTCTTCTCGTTCACGTACGCCAGTTTAGAAATTTCGGTCTGGGGTTGTCAAGATTGCCCATAGTGTGCGCGTAAAACCTTGTACCACGCAGCCACTCCGCGCCCGCGACCGTTCACAGCACCAAAGACTCTTTACCGGGTTGTCTCCCCGCGCGCCCCCATTGCATATTCTGCGCACGCTCGGCACCCATCCTCCCACCCGTTTTTACACTCATCATTGCGACCACTGGGTGGTCGCAATAAGAGAGATCGACTGGCGACCCGCGACCTGCGACAAAACTCCTAAATCCTAAATCCTAAATGTTCACTCCGCGCGTAGCGCGGTTATCTCTGCGCACCGAATTTGACGTAGACCGGGCGGTGAAGCGCGAACGGTCCATGGGCGGGGGTGAGCCGTCCCGTGGCTTTGTCGTAAGCGTAGGACATCAGCTCGTTGGAGTTTTCGTGTCCGAGCAGCACGAACTTCTCGCCCGGCATGAATTCAAAGTCGCGCGGCGATTTGCCGACCAGCTTGGAGATCGCCAGCAGCGACATCTTGCCCGTGTCGGGATCGATATCATACGCGGCGATGCTGTCGTGTCCCCGGTTTGAGCCGAAGAGGCGGCGGCCGTCGGATGTGATCTTGATGGCTGACGCTTTGCTGTATTCCGTGAAATCATCCGGTAACATGGAAATCGTCTGAACGTGGATGAATGCCTCGCCAGTGTAGAGAAACGACGAGATCGTGTTGTTGAGTTCGTTCAGCAGATAGGCGGTTTTGCCGTTCGGATGAAAGATGATGTGGCGCGGTCCGGCGCCGCCAGCCGTGGCAATGGCCAGCGCCGGTTTTTCTTTGAGTCCCGCCGCACGGCCGGGGAAGTCATACACCTTCACGCGGTCAATGCCGAGGTCGACGATGCAGAGGTGACGGCCATCCGGCGAGACTTCGGCACAATGGGCATGCGCTTTCTCTTGGCGCTTGGGATCGGGGCCGCTGCCGGTGTGCGTCACGGTGACCGGCGGTGAGTCGGCGATCCGGCCATCTTCGGTCAGTTCAAAGACGCCGGAGAGCGCGTTGGTGTACTCGGCGAAAACGAGTGACTTCTCGTCGGGAGCGAGCGCGACGTAGCAGGGCGGGGTCACGCCGATCGGCTTGTGATTGAGCGGCAGCAGCGTGTCGCCCTGAATCGCGTAAGCAGCAACGGCACCGTTGACGTTACGCGCTCCGAACTCCGGCAGACCAAGGCCAGCGTAGAGGCGCGTACGGGCTTTGTTGAGCGAAAGGTAGATCGCATTTTCAATACCCCCGACAAGACCGACAGGCCGGAACGCGCCGGTCTCGGTGTCGCTTTCAAAAATGTGGATGCCCTCTTTTTTCTCATCCGTGTAACAGCCAACGTAGGTCAATACTTTCATGTCATCAGTGTGGCACGGATCGGCGCGGACTGTAAAGGGAGAAGTGGAAATTTAGGATTTAGGATTTGGGAGTTAGGAGTTTTTGGCAGAGCCGTCGGTATCGGGATCGTCGATCTTGCCGTTTCTGCCGATCCTGCCGCCGCCAACTCCTAAATCCTAACTCCTCACTGCTATCTCCCCGCGCTATGCGCGGGACAGATATCGGCGCTGGACGCGGTTACCGAATGAGCAGATGATTTCGTAGGGATGGGTGTTTTTGAGCGCGGCCCAATCCTCGACCGTCAGCGCGTGAATGCCCGTGCCGCCCAAGCAGACGACCTCATCACCCACCTGCGCCTCTGGCACGCTCTCCAGCGATACGGTCGTGTAGTCCATCGAGAGCCGTCCGATCACCGGACAGGGCACGCCATGGATCAGCAGGTAGCCCCGGTTGGAGAGTGCGAGCGGCAGGCCGTCCGCATACCCGGCCGAAACGGTGCCGACACGCGTCGCATGGTGTAGGCGGTAGGTGTGGCCGTAACCGATGCCGGTGCCAGCGGGCAGAGTGCGGATCGCGGTCAGGCGGGTTTTCAGTGTGAGCACCGGCGACACATGTAGCGTCCGGCGTCCGGCAGTATCGAAAGAACCGTGCAGGTTAATGCCAGTGCGCACTTGATTGAACGGGGCGCGACAGGCACGCGGGAAATTGTTGATCGCGTCGCTGTTGGCAATGTGCCGTTTCTCAAAGTGAATGCCGCGCGCGGCAGCCTGCTCCACGATCGCGCAGAAGGTATCCATCTGGTTGTCGGTCAATTCTGATCCGGTCTGGTACGCGTAGGGAAAGTGCGAGAAGATCCCCTCCAGCCGCAGCCCGGGCAGAGCGGCGGCCTGCTCGATCACCGGCAACGCCTCTTGCGTAAGAATCCCGAGGCGACCCATGCCGGTATCGAGTTTGACGTGCGCGGTGGCAGTGGTACCGTGGCGCACCGCCGCCGCGCTGATGCGCGCGGCAGTCTCGCTGTCAGTAATGGGCAGTGTCACGCCGGCCTCAACCATCGGCTCAATCTCGTCCGGCAAAATACTGCTGAGGATCTGCACCGGTTTGCCAAGCGGCAGAAGTTGCAAGGCTTCGTGCGGCTCGGCCACGCCGAAGCTGGTCGCGCCAGCTTGCGCAAGAGCCTCAGCAATGGGCAACACCCCCAACCCGTAGGCGTTGGCCTTGAGCACAGCTAACACCGCACACGGCGCGACCGCCTCGCTGATTTTGCGGTAGTTGTCTACAAGCGTATCAAGATCAATCTCAAGCCATACCCTGCGCGGAATATCATTCATGCATCTCGTCCCGGTTGCGTGTTTTTTCAGGTCTCAAATTGAAATGAGGGATTCGCGGAGGTGACTAGACGGGTTGCCTCGTCGTTGCCGTCAAAGCGTCCCTTGCGGCTATTCCACGACAGACGGCCGGGCACGCGTTGCGCGATGCAGCCCGTCAGTACCGTCTCCATCAACGGGCGTACATGCGAAGCGTCGTCAGGTGTCAGCGTACCGGCACGCAACGCATCGAGAAAGCGGACGTGCGTATCCGCGCTGTCCGACGGCAGCGGTGTTTGTTCGCACGCCGGATGTTTCCCGGCGTCCACCAGCCGCTTCTCGCCAGCCAGGGCCATGCGTTGCCGTCCGCCAGTTTCGTCAGCCATCAGCCACACCCCGGCTTCGCCCACCAGCAGGCAGCCACTGCTTGGGGAATTCCCGAGCGAGCGCACCACCGTCGGCAAACGGGCCGCCGCCGGTCGGCGACCGCCATCATGCCAAGTGAGTGTGACCGGCGGCCGACGGCGAGCAGGTGCGCGGAAGAACGCCTCAACGCGGCTGGCGCGCGGGTACATCTCGGATGTCGCCCCATCAACCTCCTCTGCGGTCACTGTACGGGGGGCGCCCAAGTCCAGCGCGCGGAAGGGCAGGCTCAGAAGTTGGCAGCCGACATCACCCAAAGCGCCTCCGCCGAAGTCATACCAGCCGCGCCAGTTGTAACGGTGGTAGACGCGCTGTTTAAAGGGACGGGGCGGTGCGCCACACAACCACAATTCCCAGTCCAGTTCGGGCGGCACTGGGTCGCTGCCCTCCGGCCGATTACCGCCCTGCGGCCACACTGGCCGCGCAGTCCAAGCGTGCACCTCGGTGACCGCGCCGATGATGCCGCCGCGCAACAGCGTAACCGCACGACGGAACTCTGGATGTGTTGCGGGTTCGTCGCCCATCCAGAGCGCCACGTCGTGCTGGCGCGCCTTGCGCTCAAGCACAGCGGCTTCGGCGAGCGTGTGCGTCAACGGCGGTTCGACAAACACATGGCAACCCCGCTCCATCGCCCAAGCTGCCTGTGTGGCGTGGCCGTGATTCGGCGTGGCGATCAGCACTGCATCAAGTTCGCGCTCGGCTTCGAAAAGCACACGGAAATCTTTGTAAAGCCTCATGCCCGGCTGCGTATCAGCGAGTGTGTCGCGCGCCGCGAGCAACGCGCGTTCGTCTACGTCGCACAGCGCCACCAGCCGGTCGCCTGCGGCACTGACCGCGCGCCAGCACGCCTCGCCACGTCCTGCCACACCGAGCACTGCGACATTCAACCGACTGCTACCAACACGCCGCCGACGCGCCGCACTGACGCGTCCTACGGGCGTACGGCAGCCGCCAGCCAGAACGCTGCCCGCAAGGATCGTTTTGAGAAAGTGTCTGCGTGTCGTCGTGTTCATGTGTCCTCCTCGCGCCGTGCGCGTCACTCGGTATCTGCCAATTCGCGCCGCCGCAACACCGCGCAACTCGCCGCTGCCAGCAGCAACGGGAAGAGCAAGGCGTTCCAGCCCAGCGACGTGCGCAACATGTCGGTGTCTATTCGTTCGCCATTCGTCAAGGCCGCCAGCGGCTTGGCCTGCAGAGCGCGGCGCGTGGCACTGTGCACCACGCGCGACACCAACACACCGGCGCGATTGCGCCACTTCTGGGCATCCTCTTCCGAAACCACCTGCACCACAGAGTTACCCACCATCGTAAGCACCAGCAGCATGGTCGCCACAAAAGCGGCCACTGGCAATGAAAAACAGACGCTCAGCGCCAAGCCGAAGGCTGCCAGCAGTGCCAGCACGCTCCAGTGCACCGCCGCCGCGCGCAGCATGTTCATCCAAAAACTGCCGCCTGGCGTCAACAGCGCCACATCCTTGCGGAAGCGCAATAGGAGCCCCGCTGCGCGTTTCGGGTCGCCGGTGTGCATGAAACTCAGCTCGAATGCGCGCACGCCTTCTGTCGGAATCTGACCGAAGGCACGCGCGTCCACAACGAACTCGATCTCCTTCAGCGTGAAATCGTCCAGCGGCACTTCGACGGCCCGCCCCGTCTCGACACAGCTCAATCGGCAGATGCCGCTCACCTGTGTCCGCGTGTTGTACTCCGTCTCAAAGCGCATACGCGCGGCAATCACCTCGCCGATATGTAGCGGCCGACGCAACTGGAAACGCCACGCCTGTCGGCCTCCCGGCGGGATCTCGCTGTATTTCTCGTGCGCCTTCTGCTCCAGCACGCGCAGAATGGTGCGCTCACTGTAACCGCTCGGCAACTGGTCACGCGCCTGTAAATCGGCAAAAATTTCACGCGCCTCTTCACGCGGAGTCGGCAGCAACGGACGTGCCACATGACGGCTGACCGGCCGTTCAATCACTTCCCACCCGTCGCGGTACATGCGCCAATGCACCTGCGCGTAGACGCCCGCATAGACAACCAACAAGGCCACCGCATTCATCACCAGCAGCGCCAGCCACTTGCCGACCCAGAACTCTACCGCGCGCACCGGCTTCACGGCCGAAAGCTGTATGCGGGCGCTATCGATCTCCGCCGCAAAAAGAGCACAGGCTGCCCAGAGCGTCGCCAGGCAGAGAATGCCGAAGGCGAAACTCAGCGTGTAGGTGAGCAGGATATGCAACTCCCCTTCGGGCGTGCCATCGCCCTTCACAACGCCGGGCAACACCAGCACGCAGGCCGCCAACAACACAAGCAGCGCCGCGACTGTCCGCGTCCGCAGCGCGGCCCGTACAGCGAGAACCGCCACGCCGCCAATGCGCCGTGCGCTCGCTGCGAAAAACCGATGGAGTAACTTTGAAGGCATAAACAAGGAGTATTCTACTTCAGAGTTCAGAGTTCGACGTTCAGCGTTCAGCGTTAAAAAACGTTCAACGCTCAACGTTCAACTTTTAACGCTCAAGTCATAGGCAAAGAGTTGGAAGTTGGAGTTGGAGCTGTTTCGGGAGCGGAGAGGGTTGCGCCGAGGAAGGGGGCCATGGCGAACGTGCGCTGCTGTCCGTCCTGCGCCACCACCTGCAGGAAGTAGCGCTCAAGGCTCATCGCCGGGTACTCTTGTCGCACGCGCCGTCCCGTGCGCGCCTCCAGCTCGGCGCGTACCGCTGCGGCGTCGGGCTCGTCCAAGCCCTCCACCTCAAAGCGCACGGCGTCCGGCTGGCGCAACAGATCGGCGATCTTGCCCTCGGCGCACAACACACCGCGATCGAGGATCGCTACACGGTCGCACACGTCTTCGACATCCGCCAGCAGGTGGGAAGTCATGAGCACCGTCACGCCGCCTTTGGCCAGCGCACAAACGAGGTCCTTCACCTCGCGGCTGCCGATCGGATCAAGTCCGGAAGTCGGCTCGTCGAGGATCAACAATCTGGGCGCGTTGACCAGCGCCTGGGCCAACCCCACGCGACGCGCCATGCCCTTTGAAAAGCCGCCCACCGCACGGTCGGCGGCATGTTCGAGATCAACCATAGCCAGCAGCTCGCGCGTGCGTTGCACTGCCTGTGCACGCGATAGACCGAAGAGACTGGCGTAGTACATCAGCGTCTCGCGCGGCGTCAGAAAGGTGTGCAGGTGCGAGACCTCAGGCAGATAGCCGATACACGCCTTGGCATGCGTGTCGTCGGGCGCGGAGTCCAACACGCGGATCGTGCCGGCCGTGGGGCGCAACAGGCCGAGTAGCATTTTGATCGTGGTGCTTTTACCGGAGCCGTTCGGTCCCAGCAAGCCAAAGACTTCACCGTCGTTGATCGTGAGATCCAGCCCTTTGACCGCCTCCACGGTGGGGCGTCGCCAGAAGTCGCGGAACACCTTGCGCAGTCCGCGCGTCTCAATCACTGGTGATTTGCTAGCAGGCATCTCTCAATTCCTCCCGTGCGCCGTTGCGCGTCATCCCAAATCCCGTTCACGGAACGCCAGACAGCCAGCGCCCAGAAAGAGCACGCAGCAAGTCAGCGCATAGAGCGCGGCCGCGCCGACATAGCGCCAAGCAATACGTCCGCCACGCGCGACTGCGTCGCACAACCAGAAATTCTGCAGGTCCGGCAGCAGGCCAGCTACCAGACCGCGTACCGACCAGAACGGCGCACCGATCAGCAACGAGTCGCCGGCCAGACCCAGCAGCAATACGCCAGCACAGATCGCGAGGGTCGGGCCGGTCGGCAGGCGCGTGGCCAGCGCGGTCGCCAGTGCCGCGAAAATCGCCAACGCAAAGAGCACCAGCAACGCAACGGGGATCACGCGCAGATTCAGTTCCGGATGATAGAACACCCAACCCGCCGCATGGGCGTGGTCCGCGCCACTGTCGAGACAGGCGGCCTCCCCGAGCAACGGGTAGAGTTGACCCAGACGATTGTAGAAACCGGTGGCGAGCACCACCAGCACCTGTGACAGCACCACGCCGACAAAGGCCGAAACCCCAAACCTCCGCCGCCCGTAGTAGTGGCGCGCCGCTGCCACGAGCAACGCCACAGCCACGCCCGCCACACCCAGCACCAACGTGATCACGTCCATCACGTAGCCGGTATACTCAATATGCGAAATGAAGTGCGCCGAGCCGCGTTCTGCCAGCAACGTCGCACAGAGCACGCCCAACCAAAACAGCATGGTCACCGCGAGCACGCCCAACGCCTTTGCCAGCAGAAACGTCACACGCCGCACCGGCTTGCCCAGCGCGGCGGCGGCGGTGCCGCACGTAATCTCTCCGGACACCGTGCGGCCAGCCGTGCCGGCGGCGAGCACCAGACCGAACACCAGCATACACGCCAAACCGCTATCGCGCGCGAGCCGTCCGTCTTCGCCGAACCGGTGAAACTGAAAGACCGGCACCAGCAGCGTCGTCATCACTGCCGAGAGCAGAATCAAAAAAGCGACCGGTTGCTGGATCGCTTCGACCAGCGTAGCCCGTGCAATGGCCGCTGTCTGTTTCAGTGCGAGGCCTCGCGCCCTACTTTGACCGTCATGGGGAAACATGTCAGAGAGTGTAGCGAATCGTCTCTTGACCGTCAAAGATAGTAATGAAACCTGAAAATCAGGATTCTGTTCAAGTCATGCCCACCTGTGATACTCTTTTACTGCTCTCGTGTGAGGGTCTTGCAAAACCCCTTGCCTACAGGTGTGGCACGGGCATCTTGCCCGTGTTTCATGGGCGGGACGCCCATGCCACGAGGGGTTTTGCAAGAGCCTCGTGTGTAACAGCAAACCCCAACCTTTAATTTTCCGCGATGCTCGTTCAGCTTTCAGTCAAAAATTTGGCCATTGTCGAAATGGCCGAGGTGGTGTTCGGTCCCGGCCTCAACATCATCACCGGTGAGACCGGCGCGGGCAAGTCGGTGCTTATGGGTGCTTTGGATTTGGTGCTCGGCGGACGCGCTGACAGATCCGCCGTGCGCGAGGGCGCCTCAGAAGCTTGGGTAGAGGCCGTGTTCAGCCTCGCCGACAGCCGTGCCGTCGACCGTCTGCTTGATGACGCCAGCCTGCCGTTGTGTGAAGAGGGTGCATTGCTGGTGCGGCGTTCGGTCGCGGCCGCGGGCGCGGGCCGCTGCTTGGTCAATGACACGCCGACCACGGTTCAGACGCTGCGCCGTCTGGGCAGCCTGCTGGTTGATATCCACGGCCCGTACGACCATCAGTCACTGCTTGATCCAGATTTCCAGCGCGATGTGCTGGATGCCTATGGCCATTGCGCCGCCGTGCGCGATGCTTACAGCGAGGCGTGGCGCGGACTTCAAGCTCTGCGCACGCGCCTGGATGAGTTGCAGGGCGACACCGCCGACATTGAGACCGAGATCGACCGCTTGCAGTTTATGGTCGACGAGATTTCAAGCGCGGGGCTGAGCGAAGATGACGAGGAGCTTTTAGTCGCCCAGCACGCCGAGGCCGCCAACGCCGAGCAGATCCTCGCAGTGGGCACGGCGATCTGCAACGGACTGATAGACGGCGAACAGTCGGCCTTTGACCTGCTGGCCGGGATCCAGACGCAACTTACCGAGTTGGCGCACATCCTGCCCGAGGCCGCCGCCTGGTGCACCGACGCGCAGGCCGCCGCCGTCCAAATCCAAGAGGTAGGACGCGCCGTCGCCGACCGACTCAGCCGGATCGAGGCCGATCCCGACCGCCTGCAGCAGCTTGAGGCGCGCATGGCTTTGGTCCAAAGGCTAAAGCGCAAATACGGGCGCACCGTCGGCGACGTACTGGCCACGCTCGCCGAACATCAAGCGCGCCTGCACGACTTGGCAACGCGCACCGAACAGGTCGAACGCTTGCAGACCGACATCGCAGAGGCTGAGGGTGTCCTTACCCGTAAGGCTGACGCGCTCACCAAGAGCCGTACGCAGGCCGCCGGTAAACTGGCCCGCGCAATCACCAAAGAGTTGCACGACCTCGGCTTCCTCAAATCCGGCTTCGCGGTGGACCTCGCGGCCTGTGCGCCGGGGCCGCACGGCGCGGACCTCATCTCATTCGGTTTCGCCCCCAACCCCGGCGAGCCGATGCGGCCGCTGAAAGCCATCGCCTCCAGCGGCGAGATCTCGCGCGTCATGCTCGCCGTCAAAGCGGTACTCGCCGCGCATGACAGCATCCCCGTACTGGTGTTTGATGAGATCGACGCCAACATCGGCGGCGAGATCGGGCGCGTCGTGGGCCAGAAGATGCGTCATGTGGCCGAAACCCACCAGGTCATCTCCATCACGCACCTGCCGCAGTCCGCCGTCTACGGCCACCAGCACTATGTGGTTTCAAAAGAGGTCGTCAAGGGACGCACGCGCATGCAAGTCGAGGTGCTTGATGATGAACACCGCGTCGATGAAATTGCGCGCATGCTCGGCGGCAAAGGGCTGACCAGCGTAATCGAAAGCCACGCCCGCGAACTACTCGCCTCTGCGAGAGAGAAGTGATAGGTAAGATGTAATAGGTAACCGGTAGGTAAGAAGCAGTAGGCAGTAGGCAATAGGCAATAGGCAAAAACTCCTAAATCCTAAATATTAACTCTGGCCTTCGCGTCGCGCGCGGCGGTCAGGAGAATTGCTTGATGACGCCCGCGACGGCGCGCACCAGCAGGTTGACAACCGCTGAATAGGCCGCTGCTGTGCGCACCAGCAGGGCGGCAACCACCGCCGACAGTGAGATGGAGGTGGTGCAGATCAGCCAGAGAAGGATCCCCAACAGGTTGAAAATGTAGATCACGGCGTGCGAGAGAATCCGTCCGTACTCAAGAATGTCGGGTTGTCGCGTCAAGAGGCTCTGGACGGTGAAGCAGAGGTGGAACCCCCAAGTAAGCCCAACCAAAAAAAGCCAGACATAAGGCATGGGAACCGGCTGCACGAAACACCCGACCAGCCAGCGGAGCAGCAGCACCAGCACCGTGTAGAAAGGAAAGAAGTAAGGTGCCAACGTAATCAGCAGATTGGTCTTGGAGAGGCTGACGCTGCCGCCTTTAGCCGTGACCTTCATCTTGCGAATCCGCGCGCCGAAAAGCAAGGCCCAGAGCGCATGCGTCAACTCGTGCGCCATCACGTAAGCCCGTGCAGGCTGCGGCATGACAAACCATAAGACCAACCAGAGCGTGTAGCCGATTCCCAACCAAAGCACTTCGGGAGAAAAAAGACCGCCCGCCAACCCGCGTAACAGGTCAAGCAGGGCCAGAGTCATCGCTACACACAGCGGAATCAACGCCAATCCCGCAACCAGCCGGAAAAAACGATTCATTTAGGATTACCGCGACGCCTCGGCATCGAACACAAAGACCAGTTCCCCTTCGCGCACCCGCCGGTTCATGCGGGCCACGCGCTCGACATACTCAGGATCGGTCTTGAAACGTTGCTGCTTATCCTTCAGCAGCTTGAGTTGGTGGTTTTTGTAATCAATCCGACGCATCAGTTCGTTCCGCTGCTGGTCGAGCCCCTTCATTTGATAGTATTTGGGGACAATCGTCACCGCACCCGCGATAATCACGAGTGCCGTAGCGATAATCAACGTCGTCCGCGTTATGATGGTCAAAAATACGTTCACAACTTCAGCCACATCTGGACACAACCCACAGTATCCACCCCCAGTGAACACATTGTGCGGAGAAAAGTCAACCGGATTTTTGAAAAATCCAACGGAAAACCAATCCCCGTTTTTACGCCGCTCATTTTAGGCTCTTATTTCGGGTTCTGCAACGCTATAATGAAAAGAACTTCACTGGAGAATGTGGAATGAAGAAGCTGTTAGTGATCCAGGTCGCCGCGCTCGGTCATGCTTGGGCCGAGCGGCACGGTGTCCGTACGGTGGCCGGTTTGCCGTTGCGCCCGCTCGCGCCGGTTTTCCCGGCCCTGACCTGTACCGCGCAGGCGACCCTGCGTACTGGCTTGACGCCTGCGGCGCACGGTATGGTCGCGAACGGCTTTTTTGATCCGACGCTGCGTCGTGCGTCTTTTTGGGAGCAGTCCAGCGCTTTGGTGCAGGGACCGCGTATCTGGCAGGCGTTCCGCGACCGGGGCGGCACGGTGGGCATGACCTTTTTCCAACAGAGCTTAGGTGAGTCGGTGGACCTCGTGTTTTCGCCAGCGCCGATCCACAAGCACAGCGGCGGTATGATCATGGGGTGTTACGGACAACCATCCGGACTGGAGGCACGCCTCACCGCACATGCCGGCAGCGCCTTCCGCCTCAGCCAGTACTGGGGGCCGTTGGCGTCGGTCAAGGCCTCGGAATGGATTACCGAGGCCATTGCCGGCCTGCTCGCCGAGCCGGATGCGCCGGATTTGCTTTTCACCTACCTGCCAGGTTTGGATTATGACCTACAGCGCTTCGGGCCGGATCACCCGCGTAGCCTACGCGCCCTCAAAACGGTCCATGCGGAGTTGGAGCGGCTCTTTGCTGTTGCCGCCGCCAACGACTACGAGGTCGCGGCCTTCGGCGATTACGCGATCACGCCAGTCACAGGCGCCCCGGTCTTTCCCAATCGTGCCCTGCGTGCCACCGGGCTCATGGCGGTGCGCGATGTGCGCGGTATGCTCTATCCCGACTTTTACCAGAGCCGCGCCTTTGCGGTGGTTGACCATCAGGTCGCGCTGGTCTCCGTGCTTGATCCCTCCGCCCTGCCGCGCGCAGCCGAGGTTCTCGGCGCACTGGAGGGCGTGGCTCAGGTACTGGACAAGGCCGGACAGGCCGCGCTAGGTGTCGATCATCCCCGCGCCGGCGAGCTGTTGCTGGTGGCATCGCCGGGGTACTGGTTCGCCTACCCGTGGTGGGACACCGCCCGCGAGGCACCTGATTACGCCGGTCACGTCGATATCCACAGCAAACCGGGCTTCGATCCGTGCGAGCTGTTTTTCGATCGGCTACCCTTCCGCACCTGTCAGGATCGCACCCGCATCCGTGGCACGCACGGCTTGGCCGGTCCCGACTGCGAAACTGCCTTTGTTTCAACCCAGCCCTTCGCCTGTTCCGCACTGCCGGAATTCGCCGCCGCTGTGCGCGCGTGGCTCGCGCCGACATGATCCCCGCAACCCCCGAATGATATGAAAACCATCCAACAAGCTATTTCAGTCTCGTTCCGTTACCCCGTCATATTCACACACGGCGTTTTTGATCCGGAGAACACCGCATTGGTCAAGACCCTGACCCGCGGCCGACACACGACGCGCGCCCGTGCGCTGGTAGTGGTCGACGACGGTGTCGCTGCGGCGTGGCCCGCGCTCTGCGATGATATCGCACGCTACTTTAGCATGCATGACGCATCGCTTGAGCTGGTACGCGCACCGCTGGTCGTGCCGGGTGGCGAGCAGGCCAAAAACGAGTGGAACACCGTGCGCGAGCTGATGACGCTGGCCGCCGCCGAGCACATGGACCGGCACAGCTATTTTGTGGCGGTAGGCGGCGGCAGCGTGCTCGACATGGTCGGTTTCGCCGCCGCCTTGATTCACCGCGGTCTACGGTTCGTGCGCCTGCCGACCACCGTGCTGGCGCAGAACGATGCCGGGGTCGGCGTCAAAAACGGCATGAACGCTGTCGGTGCCAAGAACTTTGTGGGAACCTTCGCGCCGCCGTTCGCTGTGCTCAACGATGGCGACTTTCTGCGGACGCTACCGCAGCGCGAATGGGTCGGGGGTGTCGCGGAGGCGTTCAAGGTGGCGATCATCAAAGACGCGCATTTTTTTGACTACCTCTGCAAAAAAGCGGCGGCCTTGCGCGACCGGGATCAGCGCGTGATGGAGCGTGTCGTGCACAAGACCGCCGCGCTGCATCTGGAGCACATCGCGACGGCCGGTGATCCGTTTGAATTTGGCAG
>Ga0255347_1005268_pt1 | contig 14812 bp, 10 predicted proteins | sample wastewater_treat_2_FD_192479 | JGI IMG/M metagenome (GOLD analysis project Ga0255347, IMG submission 192479) | Wastewater microbial communities from Lulu Island WWTP, Vancouver, Canada - plant24 | ecosystem: Engineered > WWTP > Wastewater > Unclassified | place: Canada: Vancouver, British...
TATAGGCGAACTCGCCTTTCAGGAGGTCGGGACGTCCGGCATTGGGAAAGACACTCAATATCGCCTTGTCGGGGACAATGGTCTGTTCAAGCGTCTGCAGGATTTCGCCCGGCCCCAGACGGCAGTTCAGTCCGAGTATGTCGGCCCCCTCCTCATGGAGGCGCCTGAATGCCTCGGTGATCGTGAAGCCGTCGCGGGTCATGCCTACCTCCATACAGGCCAGTTGGGTGATGACCGGCAATTTTGTCAGACGCCGGACACAGCCGAGCGCCAGCAGGAGTTCCTCTAAATCCAGAAAAGTCTCCAGTATCAGTGCATCAACACCGCCGGAGAGCAACGCTTCCGCCTGTTCGGTAAAGATATCCCTGTAGGACGGAAGAAACTCAGCCCGTACTCGCGACGAGCTGATGGCGGTCATGCTGCCTGCCACAAAGGCGTCCTCGCCTGTTGCTTCTCTGGCCAGAACGGCGGCCTTCCAGTTGATGCGATAAACCTGGCCTTCCAGGCCGAAGCGGGACAGGGCATCGCGGTTGGCTCCGAACGTATTGGTTTCAATCAGGCGCGCGCCTGCATCGTAATACTCGCGATGAACGGCCTGAATTATTTCCGGACGTGAAATATTGAGCTCCTCCGCGCACTGGCCGATGGTGACGCCTTTATGGTAGAGCCAGGTTCCCATGGCTCCGTCGCCCACGATCAGGTGAGAGGCGGCATGGTCTTTCAGGGATGGTTTGTCGGTCATGGTGGTATCCTTTTCCTCACCGGCGGCCGCGTCCGTAATGAGTCATTGCATGCCCCGGCGTGCGTCGGTTTCGTTCCCGTGTCGGGGATTGCAAAATTTATATGCGAAAAACATCGCTAATGCAAGCAGGCCGGAGTGGCGAACAAAATGATAATTCATCCGCGGTGTTTTTTAGTGTGTTTTGTGGCGGGCGCACTCCAGGGGTCATCAGGCCAGGGATGCTTCGGGTAGCGTCCACGGAGTTCCTTTTTCACGTCAGGGTAGCCTGAGTTCCAGAATTGGCGAAGGTCGCGGGTGATCTGTACCGGGCGTCCCGCCGGCGACAACAGATGGACCAGAAGCTTAACGCGGCCGCCGGCGATGGCCGGTGTATCGGCCAGGCCGAACATCTCCTGGAGCTTGACAGCCAGAACCGGTGTCCGGCCGGAGGCATAATCAATCGGGATACTACGGCCGCTCGGGACAACGATCGTTTGAGGTGCTCGTTCGCCAAGCAGGTGCTTTTGTCTCGACGAGAGCATTTCCTTAAGAGCCGGCATGATGTTCAGTGACGACAGGTCCCCCAGGCTGCGGATCCCTGAAAGATATGGGAGAAGCCATTTTTCAGGCTCTGCCGTGAGTGTATCGTCGGCGAGATCAGGCCAGCTTTCTTCGGGATAGACCTCACGCATGAGGCGTACCCGCGCCTGAAACTGTCTTGCTTCCGGTGTCGGGCTGATTTTGGCTGTGCCGCTGCGGATTGCCTCACAAATGAGTTTGGCGCTTTTTTCGTCTGACGCGCCAATCTGCACGGCTGAAAGAACAATCTCCCCGAGCTTCTCTTCAAGCGTGGCGCTTATCCTGCCCTGGTGACGGTCCCAGTCCATGCGCTCGAGTATTTCGATTTCGGCGCCAAGCTCCGCGCGGATGAGTTCTTCGGTGAGGGGCTCGGCCATGTGGATCGTGCCTTCCGCCTTTTGGCCCTGATCGGCCACGACGGCCACGATGTATTCGGAAGCACCTGCGGCTGCCTTTGGTGAGAGCTTCATTCCCCTCCCGGAGCGAAGCACATAGCGGTCGGGACTGTCTTTTCGCCTTTTGGCGATCCGGTCGGGATAAGCCAAAAGAAGAAGGCGCGATACTTCGGCGGAAATTGCATCTTCCGCCAAATCCTTTGTTGCACGCATGAGAGCCAGGATTTGTCCGGCTGTCTTATCGGCTGCAGCCAGTGCCGCCGGGTCAGCCGTGCTTTTGCTCTTTTTGTTTTTTCGCCATTTTCTCAAAAGCTCGACGCGCTGGCCGATGTCCAGGGCCTCTTCGTATGTCTGTCCCGGGCGATGGCGGATGATATCGCGCCCGGAGAGCAGGGCTGCCAGATCCGCTCCCAGCGAGGTCATGCCAAATGACGCGGCCTTGATGAGCATTCTGCCGAGGCGCGGGTGGAGAGGCAGTCGCGCCATGGCAAGCCCGTCCGTGGTTATGGCGCCGCCGGCATCCAGTGCCCCCAGGCTTTTGAGGAGTTCCAGGGCCGCGCTTTTTGCCGCCGCGGGCGGAGGATCCAGCCACGACAGGGAATCGGGGTTTGTCACACCGCAGGCGGCCAGATCTAAAAACAGCTGGGCCAGGTCGGAGGTGGTTATTTCCGGAGGCGCAAAGGGCGCGAGGCCCGCGAAGGTGTGGGGGCTGAAAAGACGGTAGCACACACCCGGCGCCAGCCGGCCGGCCCGGCCCGCCCGTTGTTTTGCGGATGCCTGCGAGACGGAAACTGTGATCAGGCGGTTCATGCCTGTTGACGGATCATACTGAAGCCTTCTGGTCAGGCCGCAGTCAATCACCACACGTATATCCTCGATAGTGAGACTGGTCTCGGCGATATTTGTCGCCAGAACAATTTTCCGTCCGGCGGAAGGCAGGATCGCCTTTTCCTGTTCTTCAAAGGGGAGATCCCCGTACAGCGGGTGCAATGAAATATTGCCGGGCAGCTCTTGGCCTGTTTTTTCTTCCAGATGTTTTTTCAATGCGCGTATCTCACCCGCGCCCGGCAAAAAAGCAAGGATGCCGCCGGTCGTTTCCCTGAGAGCCAGGTGGATTATCCGGCTCATGCGCATGGTCAAAGGGATGCCCTGCTCGTCGCCGCAGTAGCGCTCTTCCACGGGATGGGCCTTCCCGGTTGCGCGGATGAGGGGTGCTCCTTCCAATATATCCGCCACCACAGCGTCATCCAGAGTAGCGGACATGATCAGAATTTTCAGATCTTTACCGGTTCTGCGGCGGATTTCAAGGCACAGAGCCAGTGCCAGATCGCTATGAAGGTTGCGCTCATGAAACTCGTCAAAAATGACCATGGCGACACCCTCCAGGGTGAGGTTGGTCTGGATGCGTCTGGTAAGGATTCCTTCGGTCACAACCTCGATGCGTGTGTGTTCCGAAACGCGGGAGTCAAAACGGATGGAATAGCCGATGGTCTTGCCCGGCTCTTCGCCCAGGCCGCGCGCCATCCAGCGGGCGGCGGCCACAGCGGCGATCCGCCGCGGCTCGAGCATGATGATGCGGCCCCGCTCCGCTTCAATGCTGTTAAGAAGTGCAACAGGGACACGGGTTGTTTTACCGGCGCCGGGAGGTGCCTGAAGAATCACAGCCGGATGTCTGCCGATGGCCTCGATGATCCGGGGCATCACCTCGTCGATCGGATATGCGGTTGTGGCTTCATTTCCGGAGATTGGGTTTTTCATGACGTGAATATAGGGAAAGAGTCATTTTATGTCAACATGAGCCTGCCGGCAAATGGGCTGTGGCCGGCTGAGGAAACCGATGGATATGCGCCTTATTGACTTCAGGGCAAAGCTCGTCTGGCAGGATTTGGCGTTTTACCGTCCAGAATGCCAGCAGGAAAGATTAGTAGTAAATAGAATAGTCCTATTTTGTAGCACGTGATTTGTCCACTTTCTTGCAGTTTTGGCCGCGGCGGAGCTACGCTTCCTTGTTTTTCTTATTCTTTTTGTAATTGTCCATTATTCATGTTTTTAAATCGCATCTTACGAATCTCCTGTAGCATATCCATGTGGTTCATTCGTCACTTTCATAGAAGCAATTTATAAACCGGATAGTTTATGCGCTAAAAACGGGATAAATCATTTGCTACTGACAGACCCCAAAAAACCGTTGACAAGGAGATTCAGTTTTTGTAAGAGCGTTGCGAAGTTTCTCTCAAGAAATAAATTTAGACAGTTTTTGCATGGCGTCATGGTGTTTAGGTTTTCAAATAAACGGATTTGTTTGGTTGACCTGAATTTCAATAATTGAAATCTTTTTGAAATCATCAAGTCGAACAATCCCGTAAAATATTGGTTCAGTTGTTGAAGACACAGCAACGTTCAAGCTTTGTTGCGGCTGCATTCACTCTTGCGTGAGTTTGTCTTCAACAGCGTCCGTTGGATTGAGCCATAGAATCAGGGGTGCACAGTTGCGCGTTAAATGCCGGACTTCAATCAGCCAGCTTTCGAGATTGGTTGTGAAAATTTAAATTAATTTTTGTTGAGGTGGGGTATGAAAAAAATGGGAATAAATATTCAAAGTTCAAATATTACCGCAATGCTTTTTGTCTGCTTACTGTCCGCACTGTTCATAATCCAGCCATCATCAGCCGTATCGGGTACAACCGGCAACATTGATAGCTTTGGAGTATCCGTGGAGATGAAACTTAAGCCAGACGTTGATACGACAGGGTTTTCCGGAGAGGCAAATATAACCATCCCCATTGCAGTTCCACCCGGACGGGCTAATGTCATGCCGGATTTGAAGTTGACTTACAGCTCATCAGCCGGGAACGGTTGGATCGGGTTGGGGTGGGATATTGGGATCGGTTCAATTCAGCGCCAGACACGTTTCGGTTTGGATTATAATAACAACAACGACGGCAATGGTAAAAGTAGTTTTGTATTTCAAAGTCCGGGTGCAAGTGGCGACCTTGTATTCCTGGGGTCCGGCAATTATGGACTAAAAATTGAGACGAACTTTGCCAGGTTCAGTTATGTATCCGGTGCATGGGTTGTGACGGCAAAAGACGGCACGAAATATTACTACGGCACTACACAGGATTCCCAGCAGAGAAATTCATCAAGCCAAACATACAAGTGGTGTTTGGATAAAATTCTGGATACGAATGGCAATTTCATGACGATCAGCTATTTGTCCGACAATGGTGAAATTTATGTCAGTGAAATAAGATATACGGGAAATGGTTCCACACAACCGACGAACTTTGTGAAGTTTTATTATATGGGACGATCTGATTCTATGACTTACGGAATTGGTCCGAACTTGGTTAAGGTAAGAAATCTTTTAAGAGCAATTGAAATAACAGCAAGTGGAACAAAGGTAGGCATCTATGGATTTGAATATCAACAAGCTTACCATACCCAGGAACCCATTCTTTACAAAGTGGTCCAATATGACGGCAATGCGACCTACAGTACATATAATTACCAGATAACCGGCGGCACCAGTTTGCCTCCGATAGTCATTACCTTTTATAACAATGAAATAGAACTGCCTGCCGGAGGCCATTCGCCCGAGAGTCATGCGTTACCGGGTTACAAATATATAATTGGTGATTTTGACGGCAATGGTCGTGCCGATTACATGTGGATTGCTTATAACAGCAATAAGAGAGTGGTCTATTTATCCACCGGAAGTGGAGCTTTTAATGGGAATAGCTCAACGGCCAATTATTCTTATTCAGCGACCAACTGGAGCTTTGCAACCGGCGATTTCAATGGTGACGGTAAAACAGATTACCTGATGGTGAATAAAGCCTATAACAATGAATGTCATGTCTATTTAAGCAATGGTTCTGGCTTTCCATCAACACCGGTCATCACAGCAGGGAATGTAACGGGTAATAAATATTCGACATGGCTGTTTTTTACCGGAGACTTCAACTGCGATGGTAGAACAGACATTATGTATATCAATCCGGTAGATGGTCAGCGCGCCGTTCATCTGAACAGCGGGAGTGGAACTTTTAATTCAGCCATCACTGGGAGTGCCACAGGTTCTTCATACGCAACAGCCAGATTTGTTACCGGTGATTTTAACGACGACGGCAAAACGGATTATATGGCTGTTCACGCCAATGGGTCAGCCACGGAGGTATTTCTGAGCAATGGTTCAGGAGGATTTACCAAAGTGACAAGCAGTGGCGGATATTATGCGAACATCCAGGCGTTAAAATTTGAAACCGGCGATTTCAATGGTGATGGTAAGACGGATTACATGTGGGTTAATGCCCAAAACAATACGACCTATACCTATTTAGCAACAGGCAACGGCCAGTTTGCCTCCCCTGAGACGAGCTCCGCAGGTGGTAATTATGCAGGTCTTTGGGATCTCTATACCGGTGATTTCAATGGCGACGGGAAGACGGATATCCTGTGGGGTAAAGCTGGCAGCAATCCTGTAGTTTATTTAAGTAAAGGCAATGGTACCTTTTCATCCGCTATCACCAGCAGCGCGACTTTTCCAAGTGGCAGCTGGAAATTTGCTGCTGGCGACTTCAATGGTGACGGCAGAGCGGACATGATATTTCTGGATGCCGCCATATCTACCACAAATCGCTCCCGCCTTGTTGCTCTGACCAATCCAACCACGCCTAAATCATTGCTTCAGAGCATCAAAAACATGACCGGCGGCACGACGGCATTTGAGTATAAGTCATCTGCAAGCTTCAGCAACACAATGTTGCCCTATGTAATGCCGTTGGTTACGAAAATGACGCGTAATGACGGATTGGGCAATACAGCCGTTACCCAGTATCATTACGAGAAAGGCCTGCATAATTATCCATTGCGGGAATTTTGGGGGTTCGGCTATGTGAAGACAACGCAGCCGGACGGTTCGACCATAGAGGTGAACTATCATCAGGATGAGTATCTCAAAGGCAGAATGAAGAATGCGACATTAAAGAATCCCGGCGGCTTAGTTCTTAAGGCTGACGCAAATACAACAACAGCCGTCACTTTATCGAGTACCATCCCACGCTGGAAATTCGTTAAGTTGGATTTGTCGAAAACGACTTATGATAACAACGCATCTTACTATACACAGAACAAATATACTTATCAATACAGCACAACAAATCCGATGCAATCGCACGGCGGTGTGACCAGAATAGTTACTTCCGGCACCGGTGCGGAAACCATCACCACGGACTATGCATACGCAAATTTCGGGACATGGGTCTGGCGGAAGACATCGGAAACATTAACCGGCGCATCCAGCGGGGCTGTGCGTAAAACAACATATGATTATTTCAGTACGACCGGTAATTTAAAAGCGGAGAAGAAATGGGATTTGCTCAATGAGGCTGCAAGCCGGATTTCCACGATGGAATATTATGCCAACGGGAATTTATGGAAGCAGACCGATCCGCGAGGTTTCGTGACAGAGACCGATTACGAAACAACCGCCAATACTTTTCCCGGTCAGATAAAAAGACCGGCGACAGCGGGTGGGACGATATCGCATATTACGAAGTACCTGAACTATGACTATCGATTCGGCAAGCCGCGAGAAGTTGTAGATGAAAACAACAAGAGTACATATCACACCTATGATGGATTCGGTCGTTTGAAACAGATTGACCATCCGGATGGCGGACAGACCCAGGTTAGCTATTATGACAGCTCATTTCCCCGGTGGGAAATCACCTGTGTCAAGGAAGACGCAAGCAGCAACATCAATACATATCAATACTATGACGGTTTTGACCGGAATATTCAGACCGTGGCATTCGGGGAAGGCAACAAAAGAATCGTAACCAAAACCTACTATGACAATATGGGCCGTGTCCGTCAAGTCAATGGGCCGTATTTCAGCGGCATGGGAACGACAGCCGTTTATCCCTTAAATGAACCGTCCAACTATGCCTACGTCAAGACCACCTATGATTACCGTGGCAGAATCCTGACCAAAACAAACCCTGACGATGAGCACACGACCACGGTGACCGGCTATACGTATACAGTCAAAGCAAGTGGTTTCTTTACAACGATTGCTGATCCTGAGGGGAAAAGAAAGGAAGAGAAGCGAGACCATTTGGGGCGTATTCTTCAAGTGACCGAAGACGCTATTTCCGGCGGCATGAACCTTAAAACCTACTATACTTACAACGCGGCGGGTGATCTGTTGACGATCCGTGACGCCGCGACACCCGTCAATGTGACAACCATTAATTATAACAGTTTCGGCCAGAAGGCGGACATGACCGATCCAGACCGCGGCAAGTGGTTTTTTACCTATGATCCAAACGGTAATATGAGAACCCAGAAGGATGCCAAGGGACAAGTAATAACATTTGACTACGATGAATTAAACAGAATCTTGACCAAAGACGCGGTTTACACCGGTTTGACCTGTCCCAACGGCGGAAGCCTGATCGGTTCGGCATGCGAGCAGAGCGCCTCCTGCACCGGGTCGACCTGTAACTGCCCTGCCGGCTGGACACTGAGCGGCAAAAAATGTACGCAGGCCGCCGTGGTGCAAACCATCACTGAGCCCCGGGTGACCTATACTTACGATCATTCCGGAATCACCAATGGCAGAGGCCGCCTCCACAGCGTCACCAACACCAAAGTCACAACCACCATTTTGGGATATGACCCCATGGGGCGGAAGCTGGGGGAAAAACGATCATACGTTGCCGAAGGGACGAATTACGATACCTTGTACGCCTATGATCTGGCCGGCAAGATCACCGGCATGACCTATCCCGACAATTACCAGATTGCCTATTCCTATTATCCCGGCACAGGTCTGTACAAGTCTGTCACAGGCGTATCAGATGGTAAACAATACGCTCTGTACACGCTCTATGAGCCCACGGGGAAAATCGGCCAGATCACCCACGACAATGGGTCTGCCACGCGCTATACGTACGGGGCGAAATCGACCCGTCTGTACGGCATAGTGACCACATCCGCCGGCGCGGATTTACAAAATACTGGTTATAAATATACAAAAGCCGCCGATGTTTACCAGGTGATAGATCATCTCCGCGGCGTCACCTACACCTACACCTACGACAACCTGCACCGTCTGAAAGGCGAAACCAATACCGGGGCGTATCCCGCCAACACATACGTCTACGACGCCATCGGCAACATCACCAGGAAGACCACGGGAACGAACAGCTATAATTACAGCTATTCTTATCCCCAGAAGCATGCCGTTTCAGCCATTGCGTTCAACGGCGGCACAGCCATGCCCTTCAGTTACGACGCTAACGGCAATATGCTGGCCGGTCCGGACTTTACAGACACGGCCGTGACCGGCACGCGGACAGTCACGTATACCATGGACAATATGCCTTCGACGCTCACCTACACCAAAAACGCCAACACGACTGTTTCGGAATTCACATATGACGGCTCGAATATGCGGGCGAAAAAGAAAGTGAATGGCAGCACCACTTACTATGTCAATGCCGATTATGAAGTGAAAGACGCCGTGGTGACCAAATACATCAGCGCGGCGGATATGAAAGTGGCGCAGGTCAAGGGCACGGAGGTTTCCTATTATCACAAGGATCACCTCAACAGCTCCACGGTAATGACCAATGCGTCGGGCACCAAAGTGGAAGAGACGGCATATGCGCCTTACGGCACGATGCGCGCCTTCACCGGCACGGCGGTGACGAACTACCGGTATACCGGCAAAGAGATTGATCCGGAGACGAATCTGTATTACTATGGTGCACGGTATTACGACCCGATGATGGGCCGGTTTATCACGGCGGATTCGATCGTTTCTGACATCTATGATCCACAGGATCTGAACCGGTATGCGTATTGCCGGAACAATCCGATGATCTATGTGGATCCGGATGGGCATGCGGCGGATACGGTCTGGGATTTGGTCAACATAGGTATGGGCATTGCGTCCTTTGCCTATAATGTAAAAACGGGCAATGTATCGGGCGCAATTGTCGATGCTGTGGGGATTGTGGGCGATTCCGCTGCTGCAGCCATTCCCTTCATCCCCGGTGGTTTTGGTACGGGAATAAAAGCCTATCGTGCGGCAGACACAGCTGCAGATGCGCTCAAAGCTGCAAGGAAAGGCGGTGCGGCTGTCGAGCAAACGGCAAAAGCGGGAAGCAAGGTAGCCCTTGCAGGAGGGAATGCAGCAATAAGCGAAGTGCGAACTTTTCGGCATTATGGTTATGCGGAAGATGCGATTAAATTTGAAGGGGGGTTAAAGCCAGGTAGTTATGCAACGCATGGCCGTGGACGTCCAATGCATGGCAAAACTGCACAAGAAAAACTAGCACTTCCACATGAGACACCTCCAGACGCATATTACAAAGTTCGCGTTGGCACAGAAACGCCCGTAATCGAGCATGGAACAGTTAGAGCAACAGATGTGCCAAAACGACCTGGTGGTGGTATTGAATACACGTTCCCGGAAGGTACACCATCTGGAAGTGTTAATGGACCCTTCCCAATTCCAAGATAAGGAGATAGTAATGTCTGAATGTCCTTACAATGTTGGTGATGTAGTAAAATTTACGCCATCTGCAAGAACCATTGGATTATACCAAGACATAGAACGCTTTGGATTGAAAATTGGTCAGGAAGTTATTATTCGAGAAATTCGCGATGGTACTTATTTATATTTTGGGGCAGGTGCCGGAGGATTTCCATGGAATGAATTTTCTCTCGTAAAGAAAGCGTAGGACCGTAGGGGAGATCATATAATGTTCCCGTCAAGAGAAAAAAGTAATTTAAGAATGCAAGGGGGAACCGGCCGGCATGCCCTTCAACTTTGAAGTCACGGATTGAATCATCGATCCATTTCAGGCTTTAGCCATTCGCTCTTTGAAAATTGAATACGATCCCAAGCGGCAACCGCACCCGGCAGGTGGAACCGCAAGGGGTCGTGACCGAAACATCAACCTGATTTACTCCGGTGCGCGGTATTACGACCCGATGATGGGCCGGTTTATCACGGCAGATTCGATCGTTTCCGACATCTATGATCCACAGGATCTGAACCGGTATGCGTATTGCCGGAACAATCCGATGAAGTATGTGGATCCGGACGGGCATGCGTGGTTTGATGCTATACCAGGTACGATCGGCGCTGTTGGGAACTTTGGCGCAACGGCGCTCGCCTATGCCTTTACCCGGCCGGCAATAGGTGCACTATGGCTTATAGACCCAAAGGGAGCGGCACAAGCGAATAGCGGTCTTAATGATGCGTTTGGAAGAGTATTACATATACAAACCGGCATTGCGGCAAGTGCTGTTGTTGGCGATACTGCCGGGGCGGCAGTTGGTGCCGGGGTTCAGTATGTGAAGAACGCAAGACAGGCGGCGAGAGCGACTGCTGAGGTGGCTAAGGAGGTTCAGGCGGGTTCGAAGGGTGTGGTACCCGAACCTAAAGTAGGTGATGAGGTAACAAGGCATTGGGGCGGGACTTCTGGGGGGTGGGGTCAATCCTGGACGCGTGATCCCTTAATACAAAACACAAGAGATTCATTGGGATTGGGTATATCTAATACTGGTGAATATGTAACACAAGGTGTGCTTAAGGATACAACTGGTGTTACAGCGCGGCGTGCGTTGCCATGGGGTAGATTTAAAGGCGGCGGCGATGAGATACTTGTACCGAATCCTTCTAAGCAAATAGAAGTAAAATCGCTTACAATGCCAGAGAAACCTTTACCTGATTTATAAAGGGAGGAAGATTTATGAAAGAAGAATTTTTCTTATCATCACAAGATTGGGGTGAACCTTGGGGACCGCGTAAATGTGAATATATAGCAAGTTATAAAGCTAAACCAACAGAGCAAAAACTTTTCTATGTGAAAGTGTCTCCACCTTTACCTAAAGCGTTGGGGGGATGCGTCGATAATGTGGGTAGAATTTTGTTAGGGACAATTAGTAATGATTGGACATTGAAAGATATCGGGAAATTTGGTTTCATTGTTGACATTTATATTACAACAGTGGCTATCAAAGTTACTACTATTGATGTGACAGATTTAATTAGAGTGGGTGTTGGAAAAATATATAAGACTTATCAAGACGCTGTATTGGATGGGAACTGAGAGAAGGGGTGAAGTGGCATAGTAATAGCGGACACCTTGAAAAGGATGATATAGAGACTAACAAATTTGAGGTGAGCTATGACAACACAAAGGAAGAGTTATTCAAGGCAGTTTAAAATTGATGCCGTGAAACTGGTGACCGATCGTGGGTACAAGATTTCAGAAGCCGCCCGTAATCTTGAGATTAAGGCGGGGCTTGGGGGGGGCTTGGGGGGGGCTTGGGGTCAAATCTTTCTTCTTGACATTAGGTGAAGAAAGGATGCTGTTGCGCGGTATTACGACCCGATGATGGGCCGGTTTATCACGGCGGATTCGATCGTTTCCGACGTCTATGATCCACAGGATCTGAACCGGTATGCGTATTGTCGGAACAATCCGATGATCTATGTAGATCCGGATGGGCATGCGGCGGATACGGTCTGGGATTTGGTCAACATAGGTATGGGCATTGCGTCCTTTGCCTATAATGTAAAAACGGGCAATGTATCGGGCGCAATTGTCGATGCTGTGGGGATTGTGGGCGATTCTGCCGCTGCAGTTGTTCCATTTCTGCCCGGTGGTGTTGCGACGGGAATAAAAGCCTATCGTGCGGCAGACACAGCTGCAGATGCGCTCAAAGCTGCAAGGAAAGGCGGTGAGGCTGTCGAGCAAAAGGCAAAAGCGGGAAGCAAGGTAACTGTTGCAGGAGGGAATGCAGCAGCGCATGGCACAGAGGCTTTTAGGCAAGGTACATTTGCAGACAAGGCTGCAGATTGGGAAGGTAATTTCATCAAAGGTAAACAGTGGGCGGCTGATAATCCTTTAACAACTAAAGGTTATGCGCAGAAGTATGGTTTACCTAAAGAAAATACCGGGAAGCCTGATTGGGTCGTTAAAGGTCATATTACTGAAAAATATACAACGCGACCGGCACCAGCAAGTCACAATAATCCCGTTAATAAAGGTGGCGGGATCGAGATTAAACTCGATGAGCCAAATAAAGTTAAATTAGATTGGTTTCATATGCCGGATTAATTTATGACTAAAATAAATGATGTTTATTATGAAGCTGAAAAGCTTATCAAGATTTTAGTTCAAGAAAACGAGACGCAACTTGCAGGTGTACTAAATCATCGAATGTATAAAGTGAGTTGGACTTCTCGAGAAGAGTTACTTGATGAACTTGATAATGTTTTGAAAAATTATGTTCATACCCGTGGTGATAATATTGATAAAAAAATTGCCGATCAAATTATGAAAATTATAGAAATTATTCAACAAGAGAATGTATAGAAGAAAACAGAGTGGAGCAACAGAGGGAACGTCTTAACTTATTCTGGATGTTCAGGGGACACCCTTATTTCGATCGGCGAAAATAAGGGAATATCCTATAATGTTCCCGTCAAGAGAAAAAAAGTAATTAAAGAATGCAAGAGGGGAACCGGCCGGCATGCCGTTAAGCTTTGAAGTCACGGATTGTATCATCGACTCGTTTCGGGCTCTTTAGAATGCTTTAGCCATTTGTTCTTTGAAAATTGAATACGGCCCCAGCGGCAACAGTACCCGGCAGGTGGAACCGCAAGGGGGCGCACCAACCTGATTTACTCCGGTGCGCGGTATTACGACCCGATGATGGGCCGGTTTATCACGGCGGATTCGATCGTTTCCGACATCTACGATCCACAGGATCTGAACCGGTATGCGTATGCTCGGAACAATCCGATGAAGTATGTGGATCCGGATGGGCATGCTTATGCCGAGACTGGCGGAAAATATGATTTATTTTCTACATATAACGTTCAGACAGGCAATAAGGTTTTGGATTATACGGTCATTTCTGCGTATAATACGACGAGAAATTTAAGTGCCTTTGCAATAAATGCTTTAAGTAACACTTTATTTATTTCCCTTGAGGGATGGGGCCATATCAATGATGTAAAAAATTCAGTAATACGGAAAGCGGGTGAAAATCCAGCTGATGTTGATGCTTGGTTGATGATGGGTGCGGCTGGAGCTTTTGGAAGGCTTGGGACACTATCGAGAGACGCTTTTCGTGCAACATCTAAAGGAATGGAAACAGTTGCTGCAAAGAAAATTGCGAACGAAGTTCCATCTACCTTAGCGCGTGTAATTCCTGGAGAACGTGCTGTCACTACTCTAGGTCGACCTGGTGCTCAAGATGTATTTGTAACGGCTGCTGATGACATTGCTGGTCTAAACGCATCGCAGTTAGCAAAGCGGCTTACGATTGATCCAAGCGACACCTTTACAGTAATTAAATTTCCAACTCCAAGTAACGGCCTCGCGACACCAATCAATCGCATAGATAAAGGCTTCATTGGAGGAGGACGAACAGCGGGAGGCGCTCGGGAATTCGTTTTGCCGAATCAGCCTATTCCGTCTGGTGCGGTAATGGAGGTTGTTCGATGAAAACACTACGATCTCATGAAATCGATTTAATCGGGGACTGGATTGTTCAAGGGACACAAGTTGAAGGCGATGAAACTTGTAAACGAATCAAATGGCTTGTGGCAGAAAAACTTAAAGAAATAACTACTGACCCAAGCGGTTGGGATGTTCTCTATAGAGATCCTGCGGACGGAAGGTATTGGGAGCTAACGTATCCAAAAAGTCATATGCATGGTGGAGGCCCCCCGAGACTGAAATATTTATCGGTGGAACAAGCTAAGAACAAATACGGAGATATTATGGAACAGTAGCCTCAAAGACAGCCGTCACCGATTCAAATAGGCTTTTACTTCTATGGGAATATCGGTGACGTACTTAAAAATATCAAATAACATGTTTTTAGTAGAAGGTTGATTAATGATTATGCCAATACAATCTAAATCATAGGCAGGATAGGCGAATATGATTATCCTGCCGTAAGACGTAAGAAATAACGAAAGAAAGATTCTTATCCATCGCGATAGTATTCTGAGGTTGAGTCTTTGACAACTGAATATAGAAGCATTGCAGCCTTCAGGGGCGGCTTGTACGCCTGA
>Ga0255347_1005277_pt1 | contig 14798 bp, 8 predicted proteins | sample wastewater_treat_2_FD_192479 | JGI IMG/M metagenome (GOLD analysis project Ga0255347, IMG submission 192479) | Wastewater microbial communities from Lulu Island WWTP, Vancouver, Canada - plant24 | ecosystem: Engineered > WWTP > Wastewater > Unclassified | place: Canada: Vancouver, British...
AACGTTTTGCGTGTATGTGCAGTAGCGGATTAGAAGCACTTACCTGTCGGGTTAGCACAAAGTTTCTTAGAAGCACAGACCTTCGATTTACCACTTTACCCGCTATTGCCACATACACGCTGTTGTGCCTTCGTTGTTCTTTTTCGGTCGTTGGTTTGTCTGTCGTTTTAGTCGTGTGATGGGGCAGAAACACTCTTTGCCAAGCTTTGGTTTTAGCGTTGGCACTTGCGGCTTGGCAATGTGTGTGACTGCTAGTGTTTGGCATTCTTCTCAATTTGGTTTAAGATTTCTCTGAATTCCTTTTGTTGCTCTTCGTTTAATCCATTCAAAAATTTGTCAATTCGTTCTTTTGTTTGAAAGTCTAATTTCAGAGCATTCAAAAAGTTTATGTCTTTTTCATTTTCGTTTTGATTGTCAAGCGATTCGGATTTTGAAATCTCTTTTTCAGTTTTGTTTAAAATTTGGACAAATCGACAACTCTGCCCTAAGTCAAATTCAACGTCAATTATCAGATTATACTTCCCTTTAGTCAAAGTGTCTTGCCTGTCAATATGAACTACCTTCCCTTTGCCAAGAGGTTTAAAAAAAACAGTTTCATTTAATTCAAAATTGTCCTTTACAATAGCATTTAAAGACTTCAAATTAGGAAAACTTTGACTTTTTATTTCAGCAGCTCTGTTCTCTGAAATTTCTAATAACCTAACCGCTATGTTTTCAAGATAATCTGAATCTTGAACTGATTTATATCTATCAGGAATAATGGATGTTCCGTGTAGTGCGCCAATTAACCCCCCGGTGAAAGCTGCAATACTATCTGTATCAGTCCCAATTGCATTAACAGCTTGTTCTATCCCTTTTATTGGTTCTTTATAATATTTACAGCAAAGAAATATACCTGCAATTACTGTGGATGTACCCGAACCTTTTGTATCTGAATTGTAACATCCTAAATTTCTCAGTGCCTTTTCGTCATCAGTTTTATTAATCAGGTTTTTATAAACATCACGTAAATATTGTTGAGTTTCGTCTAGAATCGTATTATATTGCTCTTTGAATGGTATTTTGGCTTTTCTATTCCATTCGCTTTCCCAACTGCTAAAGCTGGCTTTTTGAAGAAATGGAATTGAAAGTTTCTGGTGAATGTCTTTCCCAAGTTCAGTTAAAAATGCTTCGTACATAAAATGCTCAGGACGAAATTTTAAAATTGTATCAACTGCATAACCATAAAGCATAGCCCCAATAATTGCTCTTGGGTGTCCGTGTGTTATAATACTGTTTGCAAATATTTCTTCTTTTATTTTTTCAATTTCACCAAAGTTTGCTAGAGCAATAGGAAGGATACGCATTGCCGCGCCATTTGCCCCACTTTCTCTATAATCTATTGTTGCACTTCCCACTTTGTAATTAAAAAAATTACTATTCCATTTTGCTGATTTACGTTCAATCTTTCTCGCTGCATTTTTTATAGTACGACCTGCTCCACGAGCATATAAAAGCCAATTAGGTAATTCTATTTTAGAAAAATATTCACGGTCAATGGTGCCGTCAACTTTAATTGACCTTGCAACAGATAGTAAAAGTTGGGTATCATCTGAATACGAACCTTTTGCCAAATGATCTATATATCCATTGAATCTTCCACCAACTTTTTTTTCCCAATCGTAAAAATTTGAAATATAATCAGTTCCATATTTTAACTTCAAGGAATGCTTACTTTTCTCAAACTCTGTTATCCAACCAAGGGCATCCCCAATTGCAGCGAGCTTAATCGCTCCTTTATATTTAGTTTCTGGTTTCATATTGCTCTATTAGGCGAAAAAATTTCTTTGTCAACAACGAAATTATTAGTATTAAATTCTGATAATGCAGCCTTTGCAGATGCTAAACTTTCCTGAGATTCAAAGCATACTTGAATAATACTTTCAACTGGTATTTCATCCTTTACTAGTACTTCAGCTTGAACATTCGTTGGGAATTTTGGGGCTATTCTGCCACGAACACCATAAGGAATCTTTATGTTGTTCGCAAAAAGCATTTTAAATTTTTCAATGTCGCCCGTTATTCCTATTGATTTTGCGGCATTTGATGCGGCATTTGTTACTGCAAACTTTGTTTCCTTTTCATAGATGTGTTTTGGGTCAATTTTCAAAACACACCAATTTATTGTTATGTCATCTTTGGTCCTTTCACGGAATTTAGAAAAGAGAAAAGTATTTGGTCCTGAAATAGATAAATTTATATAGCTTTTATCATCATATCTGACATTATCAATGAACTGAACGTAGTCCAATATATCGAATTGTTCAATATCTAAATTTTCAAGGATTCTTCTTGACATTATCTTTCCTTGCTCTAAAATACTGTAAAGGTTAATGGTTGGCGTAAAGTGTATTAAATACTCAATTCCACGCCTTGATATTTCTTTTTGAAATTCTATATAATCTATTTTCAAATCCATAATTAAAAAGGCAGGTCATCATCTTCAACATCATCATTTATTATTTATTGAAGATTCAGAAATATTATTAAGTAAATCAACGTCAATTTCAGCTAAATATCTTGATGGGTTATCCTTGTCCCCTATTAGATAAAGACCTGTTCTTGCTCTAGTCATACAAGTATATAAAAGCCTTCTTTCAGTTGAAATATGAAATTCATCATCTATCTCATTAAATCCTTGGGGATAGGGAATAACATCATCTGTTAAATCCATTATGAAGACATTATTAAACTCTAACCCTTTAATGGAAGACATGGTGCAGATTTTGATGCTGTCACTATTGTAGTTTACAGCCTGATTTGATTTTACAAGTTCGGTCTGAAAACCATTATTATTAAGGTAGTTTTGAATCCTTCTCACGCCATCATTAGTCCTGTGTAAAACAATTGTACTATTTATTTTTCCTTCATTTATTAGGTTTTGTAATTCTTCTTTCAAATAAGCAAGTTGGTCATCAAAGTCTTCAAAATAACCAACAATTGGTTTTTCACCACCTGAAAGAGCTGTTTCTACATCTGTGAATTCTGATTTATCTTTTTCATTAGCCAATAGGGAAAGAGCTGCACGAGCAATGTGTATAGAGTTCCGGTAATTTTTTTTGAATTCTAATGTCCTACCACCACGAACATTTAAACCAACTTCTGACCAAGTGAACCCACTCTTATAAATCCTTTGGGCGGCGTCTGCGATGATTGTAATACTGTTCGTTTCTTTAGATACCAATTTTGAAATAACTAGAATTTGAGCCTTGCTTAAATCCTGGGCTTCATCAATAATTATATGCGTAAAGGGTGGTTCCCAAAATGGGTCGTCTTCTATTTTTTGTAAACATTTTATCGCATAATCATCAAAATCAACTTTTCCCCTGTTTTTAAGCTCTTGATTATATTTTAAGTAGACATTCCATATTACTTCTTTATCACTCGCAGTAACTCTATCCGATGTTCCCCTTCCTGTCCGTTTTGCTTCTAAATACTCTGTTTTTGAATTGAATAGTTTTCCCTTTATCCAAGAAATCTCTTCTTGAAAAAACTCTGAACTTTTAGTTAATACATTTGAATTTGACGATACTAATGAGTTTTTTACACTTTCAATAATTTCAATTTGCTCCGATTGATTAACAGTTGAGTTGTTACCAATTCCAGCAAAATGATAAGCCCACCTGTGAAAATTCACAATGGTTACATTTAGCCCGTCTGGTGTTCTAGGTTTTATCTCGTCAGAGTCTTTCTGATACCCCCCATTTATATAAGGACTTACTGCTCTTATGTAGGCTGCTAATGTCTTATTGAAAGTGAAAATTACGATTTTAGCTTCTTGAAAAAGAGTGTTCTGCGTTTCTAGTAGGTGTTTTGCCCTATATAAAGCAACAGTTGTTTTGCCACTTCCTGCAACTCCCTTTATTTGAATGGGATTTGTCGGTGGTAAGAATAGCACCTTCTTTTGTTCTCCTTTTAAAGTTATCTTTTTTAACATATCATATCATTTCTGTTTCTGTCGAGCGTTGGCAAAATTCAAGCTCTTTTGGTTTTTTGTTTGGGTTGTGCGTTTGGCAAAAACCAAATGTGCTTGAATGTGCGGTCGGCTTTCTACAATGAGGCACAACGGATGGCGGTATGAAATCGTTGGGGATTGCGGGCTACTTTCCTGTCGAGTTACACCGAACTTGATGCGGGGTAGGATGTTTGCATAACCACTTAAACTCCAATGTTTTATACCGCGTGTTGTGCACTGGCGTTCATTTTCGTCCGTATTATTTCCTTTTAAATTTGCTGCACTTTCTTGTCTGCCGTGTGTTGGGGCAGCCATACTCTTTGGCAAGTTTTGGATTGCAAGGTGGCTTTGTGCGACTTGCCAATGTGTATGGATGCGAAGGGTGGGCTTACTCATTCAAATAGTCTTTTAAGTTCTTAATCTTTTCTATTGCATCTTTCAATTCATGACTGTATAGTGGGTTTTCTCCATGATGAGAAGCCGCATTCATTACTCTGTCCAAAATTTCTTTTGTATCCTTGATTAACAGTTCTTTTCGATTACCTTTTTCGTTAAACTCAATCAGAAAATCGAACAGTTTGGTTTTCATCCTGTCTAATTTGTCCTTTTCAGCTTGTTCAATAGTAGAATCAGAATGATAATCGGTCTTTATTTTTCTGAGTTTATTTATTTCAAAATCAGAAAGAAATACTTGTTTGAATTTTTGAAGTCGTTGACCAGAAACTATATTAAATGCTTTTTCCAATTTATCGCTTAAACTTTCATAATCTTTGTTTAAGTTCTTCATGGTTGGGTCAAGAAAAGCTGTTAAGACTGCTTCTGCTTCCTTTCGTAATTCATTTCCGCAATTCTCGAACTCGTTTTCCTCAAAATTCTTTACCGCTTTTTGAAGTGGTGTTAAATCTTCCTTGATTTTTGGAGCAGAATTATCACTCTCGTCTTTAGTGAAATTGTAGTAAACCCATTGCTCTTCATCGGTGTTTCGTCTGATAAGATTAAAAAATCCTTTGTCGTGGGTAAGAATTATTTTCTGGAAGTCATCAAAGAAACTCAAATCGTGCTTGTTTTCTTTGTTAAGGATTATTCTTACAACATCCATTCTGTTTGATAGGTCAAGGCTAATAAGCATATCGTCTAATACAAGTATTTTAAATCTTGCACTTGCCAATGGTCTTGTACGTAATGCTCCAACCCTGATTCCGATTGCAATTCGGGTTAAATGTGCTTCGTTCAGGAATGATTGAACACGCTCAATTTTTCGCCAGTTTGAAGCGCAAGTTTCATCAAATACTTCAACTGTAAGTTTTATTCTTAGTTTATCATGTCGAAGACCTTCTTTTTTATCCTCCCAGAGTTTTTCACGAATGTCAGTAAACTTAAACTTTCCCGAAAATTCCAAATTAATACGGATTACATCTTTGCCATTAAAGAAATGGTTTTTTATAAATGTATTCGCATTGTCCTGAATTTCAGTTAATAGGTTTTGTATTTTGGTGTTTAAGTCTGTAATTTCCTGCTCGTATCTTTCACGTCTTCCCCTGCTTGCAACAGCACCTTTCGGCGTACGGGGAACATCACGGGTTTTACTTTTGATTATATCTTCTAACCAGTTTTGAGTTCCTTCAGTTAAGAACGGGAAAATGTCATGTTCAAAAACTGGCCACAAGTTTACTTCCTGCTTATGCGATGCTCGATAGAAATTGTGCAATAATTTATAGTTGATAAAATCACTTGCAAGGTTTAATTCCTGAATTAATGTATCACCGTCATTGTTTGTATTAATTGTATCGTGCGAAATAGTGTAAATGTCTTCCCTGCCTGTTTCGGTATCTATTGCTGTAAGTTTAATGTATGAATCCTCGTTTTCGTCAACAAATACATTTTTAAGGGTTTGGTGTGTGGAAACATCGGAATCTATGTATTTTTTAAAGTATTTCTGAACACCTGCATCGTCTTTTGTGCTGCTTTGCAAAAGGGTATATAAAGCCCAAAACAACGATGATTTACCCGAACCATTGTTGCCATAAACCAAAACATTTTTGCCGTCTATTTTGAAAGGCTGTTCGTCTTGAAACGCCTTAAAATTCTTAACCTGTATTTCTTTGATTCTTTTCATGGCTTAACTCTCCAAAATAGGTTTAAGAATCTCGGGGCTGCGAACGGCAAACAGTTTTATGCGATTGCGAACCTCGCTATCGGGGTGGCTCCAGGTTTGGTGCAGTTGCTCAATTACTTGTTCTTTTTCGGTATCGCTTAGTTTTTCAAACTCCTTGCCTTGTATCACTTTTTCTAAATCACGCTCCACAAATTGAAGTACATCTATTTCACGTTCTTGCATGTGGTCGGGGAAATAGAGGTTAAATACTACTGCATCTAATACTTCTTGTAATTTTAAGGAGTATTTATATAGTAAAAACGAGCACAATAGCTCTAGTACTAATTTTTTATTTATAAGTATTTCCTTGCTTGGAACAGGCAAATCATTGAGTCTTTCAATTTTTACTTGAGGAAAAAGTCTCCCAGATTCCATTGATTTTGTCCTATAAAACCAATCAATCAGCTTTGAATTATATAGTGAACAAATAATTTTAAGAGAAAGAATATTTTTGTATTCCTTCTTAATCAAGGTTGAATGAACACTATTTTTAGTATAATAACCAACTTCATCTAAAGTCGCAATGATTGTATCGGAAGTTTGACGAGTTATTACTTTGTTTTTTTCAAAAAAATTAGTCTTTTTGATTATTCTTGCAGTAAAGGGTTTACCTATTTTCTTTAATTTATTTCTTTCTAATTCGACTAAGTTTTCATCGTACTGAACATAAATTCCAGACCATTCAATTGGAGTGAATTTATTAAAGTCTTTTCCGTCAATTACTTTTTTTGAATGAGTTAATTTTTGGGTATTAATAAACACATCCTTTAATTCCTTGCTACCAGGGTTTATTCCATCATATACGTCACAGAAATTACTTATTTTAGTTTCAATTGAATTTATCATTTCAAATGCCATATTTGATGTATTACTTTCTTTTAATACTAGTCGTAATTCTGAATCACTTTTAATTTTATCAATATCAAGAGTTGTTTTCTTAGCTTTTTCAATCGAGGAAAAGTGAAAGAATTCAATCTTACTTAAAGATATATTTTTTTGGTAATTCAATATTATGGACTTACCAACTTCTGCATTTTCGAAAACTTTCTCATCATAGTAGGAAATTCTTAAAAGCCTATTTTTTAAAGCCAATAAGTCTCTTAATTTCTTGAATGCAGGTAAGTTCAAAGATGTGTCTGGAATAATGTAGTTGTGAATTGAAGTGGAATTCTTACCTAGGGTTAAAGACCTTTCTAAAAAAAGAGCATAAAGATTTACTTTAAAATCTGCAGTATAGTACTTTAAATACTCCTTCAAAACAGATTTTTCAGTATTTGTGGATTTAACTATTTTATACGGTGGATTCCCAATCACTACATCGAAACCTTCGGCAATATCAAACATCCATTCGGGGTCAAAAAAAGGTGATGATGCGTTTTGGTCATAAGGGTCCCATTTTGCTAATTTTTCAGCAGAATCAACAGGTAATCCTTGGTTTTTCAATTCCTCTGCAATGACCTTTCGGAGTTCTTCATCTTTTTGCCTGTATTTTAACTTTGTATCTTTTGTACGTGCACTAAAAAGCTTGTGGCGAATATGTTTTAGTTGTTTTTCAAGGTCTTTTACTGTGTCGGTAGTAAACAGGTTAGCTTCTTTATTTATGCCAATAAGGGTGTTGGCTGTAACAAATTTTGTTTCGAGGTTTGGTAATGGGCGTATGCCAAAATTTTCATCGATTTTAGTATTACTTTTTTGGTCAACTACCAACGAAATAAAGAAACGTAATTTTGAAATTTGCGTGGCAATAGGTTGTATGTCAACACCATAAATGCAATTCTCTATCAGGTAAAGCTTACGGGCATAATCAGGGTCGTTTATCCGTTGGTCAAAAGCATTGTTTATTTCTTTCAGTTTTTCTTCCCGTTCGGCTTTGTCGTCAATGGTTTTAAACACTTCGCTAGTTTCTTCCTGCACTTTTTGTATTTGCACTTCTTTCCAAATAAAGTTCTCGGGGTCAAGTTTTTGTAGCATGTGCACCATTTTTTGCAGCACACCCATAGGGAAAGCACCCGAACCGCAAGCAGGGTCGAGTATCTTACAACGGTCGAGGGCTGAAACTATATCACGGGTAAGTTTTTGATTTTCAACGAAAGGATTTTTGGCATCGAACGAAGCCAGCTGGTGCAATTTATCGTCTATCTGTTTCTCGTCCATTTCCCAATCGCTTACGGCATTTTTCAAGTAAGCAATCAGGCTTTCATCAACCATGTAGTTAACAATCTCACGAGGAGTGTAAAACGAGCCTGTTTGTTTACGTGCGGTTGTTTTAGTTTCGGGGTTGTAACTTGCCAACAGGTTTTCAAATACTTTACCCAATAATTCGGGGTCGAGAGCAACGTCTTCTTCAATCGGGGTATTTTCCGTAATGGTAAATTTGTACGATTTCAGAATATTTATCAATCCCTTAACTGCGGCTTTCTTCGTTGTATTATTATTAACGCCGTATTCTGTGCTTAAATCCACCTCTTCGGGTGTGCCAAAAAACAAATAGTCGGGAACAATTAATTGTTCGCCTTTTGTCATTTGGTCAGAAAAGCCGTCAATGTATGTATTGCTGTATTTATCGTCCAAACATTCAAACAAACCACCATTCAAAAACGGAACGGTTTTGTTCATGAGTTCCAAAAACGTATTGGGGTTTTTAAAGTATTTTTTATACCGCATTAAATAATCAATTCCACGGTGTGTACCATAACCATCGCCACGGAAACCACGTTCGCGGGAATCGGTGCCATCGGGTTTTATTGGGCAGTTAAGCGAAGCAAAAAATAAGTTTTGCAGTATTGCCCTGTAATAAACACTTTCTTTATTTGCCTGATTAAATAAGCCGTTTTCATGATATGGCGCAATGTCATTTAAAATATCCTTTTGTAATGCTTCGAGGTCAAATAGTTCCTCGGGAATTAATTTCTTTTCTTTAATAAACCAAGTAAATAACAAACGGGTAAGCAACCGAATTACATTGGTGGCATTGTGTTCCTGAATTAAATCGTCCAACTTGGCATTTTTCTTAATAGCATCGGCTTCGGTTGGTTTATCAGGGAAAGTAACCTGCTTAACTGCCCAAAAATACCAGTTTGAAAGCTCCTGATAAAATCGCTTGTTAAGAACACTAACACTAAAAACCTCTTGCCAATAAGCATAAAGTTTGGCGAAAGTATCAACGGCTTTTGTACCAGATGTTTGAATACGAAGTTGGTTAATTATATCTTCGTGTCCACGGTGTGGGCGTTGTAAGTCAATATCACGAAGCAACGACACTTTTCCTGCTTTTTCACCTTCACGCCACGCTTGTTTGTATTGCAGTCGTTCGGTGTTGGCAAATGCAATATATTGTCCTTTGTCATCGGCATATTTAAAAACCAATACAACAGGTGTGTAATAAAACTCACGATTAAATGCCCTTGAAATTTCAGCCAATTGCGAACGCGTAGGCAACAGATTGTTTTCACGCTGATTGAGAGATACGCCAAAAATCAAAATACCATCGTAATCGGATTTAATTTTTTCTACAGCAAGACTTTTGTTGCCTTCAAAAGCAGCATCGTCAACCATTCCCACAAAATACACTTCGTCTACGAGTTGAAACGTGCTGTTTTCTTTGTAGGTATCTTTTAAAATTACTTGTGCTGAAGTTGGTTCATCGGCTACATAATTAACAGGAACGTTAAGTTCGTTGAACAAGGCTTTAATTGCCTGTAAGAAAGAAATATCTCTAAAATAACTTAGTTTCATAATGCTATGCTGTTACTAAAAGCCATGTAATTAAATCGAAATTGTCGAGTTGATATTTTTCATCAACTTTTACGTTTTGCTTCACTCTTGCCAAAGCACCTTTATCGCCTTTTCGGAGTTTGTCTAAAACGTCTTTTGCCTCTCTGCCCATTGATTTTTTTATTGTTCCATCGGATTGTACTTCTGTTTCGGTTGCCTGACTATCTAAATAGTTTTTAAGTGCATTTACTAATTCCTGTATTGCAGTTTCATTTCCCTTATCAATGGCATCAGGTACAAAACGTTCCCTGTCTTTGTGATAAGTAATTGCATCCAAAACCTCTTTTTGGTTGAGCAAAACCATTTCTCCTTTATAATCAATGTAAATAATATCAAACACTCTGTAAATGTGGTCACGATGCTTTTCAGGTTTTGAAGGATAGCCTAAAAGTGCAATGATGCCGTCTTTTGAACATATATTTTTATCCGATTTGAATCCCGAATACACACCTTTAGGCATTCGTTGGTATTTTGTTTTGTCCTTATTAAACTCTTCAAATAAATCCTGTCGGTATTTTTCGAGTGACAAATCGTCAAAACCAAGTCCCTGGTCACTTACTTCAATATCTTCCCAAGATGTTTGCATTTGTTCCATCATTCGAGATTTTAGGCGATTTTCAAGATTTTCGTCTTCTGCCATTTCTTTGAAGGTATCGGAAAATTCAAGGTTCACTTCAGCACCTGCCAATTTCATAGCAGCCATTCGCTGCTCAATACGACCTTGCAAATCTAAGTAGTTGTTTATGTTGTTTGATGGCCAGAAATTAATACCGTAAACCTTTTGGTTTGGCGAGCCCAAGCGGTCAATACGCCCCATCCGTTGAATTATCCTTACAGGGTTCCAGTGTATATCGTAATTAATTACCATATCAGCATCCTGCAAGTTTTGTCCTTCACTTAAAGCATCGGTTGCAATTAAAATATCAATCGGGTTTTGTAACTTTTGATAGGTTTTTGGATGGTTGTCTGCAATCCATTGTATCCATTCCTGATAAGCATTTGATTCATGTTTTTCGGAATCAAAATCCCACTCTTTTTCCTTGTAAAGTTTCGTGTAAGGAGCAAAGCGTTCAAGTATTGGTTCAAAGTTTTTGGTTTCTTCATCCGAATCGGAAGTTAATGAACCAGAGCCTGAAACCATTGCCAAATTATTAAATCCCCTTGCCTTTAATTGGTCAAACAGGTATTTAGCAGTATCCCTATAAACGGTAAAAATTACGACCTTCTGATTGTTTGCGTTTGCACCTTTTAAACGTTTGGATTGAATTTGTTTTATAAGTTCTTCAAGCTTATTATCAATTGAATTTATATTGTTTGGTTTGTCAATTTCTTTTTTAATCCGTGTCTCAAATTTTTGAAGATTAAAATAGAGGTTATCTAAAGCATCCAAATCTTTCTTTAAATCCTTTTTAAAATTTTCGATATTCCCTGCTGCATCAATTTCAGAGAGGCTGATTTTACGTTTTTTACCAAGTGTAAATTCTTCGTATTGTTCTTCTAAATCATCATCGTCAAATTGATTGGCATCTATATCATCAATAGTTTGATTTTTCTTGTTCTCAAGGTAATTTTTGATTTTATCCAATGCGTTTTGGTGATGATTTTTGATTTTCACAACTGTTGAATAAAATGAAAACCAAGACGATTCTAAGCGTTTAACCATTAAAATGTACATCATTTTAACGAGGAAGCGGTCACGCTGCCTTTCATCGTGCAAAACATTCTTTTCATTTTCGTTTATATCAACATAAAAAGAAGGTTGATAGCCCGAAAGCATTGGCGGAAAATGGTCGAATAACTCTTCAAATGTTTCGAAATTTCCTAGTTCATGTGGAGTAACAAAAAGATTTATTGGTTTCTCTTTATGTGGAAAAATCAATTCTTTCTGATGTCCATCAATCATTTTTCGTGTACGGGCAACAGTTAATGAATCGGTAAGGGTAAAGAAATTTGCAGGTAATTTTTTTATAAACTCGCTTATCTTTGGTTTATCGTCTTCTCTCCATTCGTTAAAAGCCTTTTGTGCTGTTCGAAAAGTATATTCAATATTTCTAACGCCCAAATTCTCGTTATATCCTTGCACATCGCCTTGCACCATTAATTTAAACTGGTTACGAATATCATTTAACGAGTTATTTATTGGTGTTGCTGAAAGTAACAGTACTTTAATATCTTCGTTTGGTTTTAGAACCTGTTCTAATAAAAACTTATAACGATTCGATTTATCATTTCTTAAATTATGGCTCTCATCAATTACTATAAGTTTGGGCTTGTCATTATTGAAAAACTTATCTGCACGGTCGTCATATTTTTCAAGTCTTTCTTCGCTCATATCTGTATGGAAACGAACAAAAAAATCAAACTGGTCTTTCTCGAATTTTGATTCCTGATTCTTTCTATACCTTTTCCAGTTGTTTTCCAGTTTCTTTGGACAAAGTAAAAGAACTTCACGACCTTGCAATTGAAAGAACTTCATTACTGCCAATGCACTCCATGTTTTTCCTAAACCAACGGCGTCAGCCAATATTGCTCCATTGTATTTTTGAAGCATTCGGATTAAACTTAAAACTCCTTTCTTTTGGAAATCATAAAGTGCATTATAAATTACACTGTTTTCCAAACGTCCAACTTGTCTGCTAAAATCAGGGTCGTTTTCTTGCTCAATAAGCTGAGAGCCGAACAGTTCAAATAGAATTTTGAAATATATTTCTCTTGGCGTATACTTGATAAATATTTTCTCTATTTCGTGAATTAGATATTCCTTGAAATCAACCTTTGTTTTAGTTCCATCATTATGAATGATTGTCTTGTCCTTGTGGGCTTGCGGTCTTACCCAAAGGTTTTCAAACCAACTTACAAGTTCTTTGTATTGGTTGTTATTTCCAGTTTCAGCAATGTTTAATTCAACATTATTTGTTGTCTTTAATCCAATTCCCGCTTCTGTCAAATTAGAACTTCCCGAAATAAAGTATTTCTTTCTGTCGTCATTTTCAGAAGGATTAAACAGGTAATTTTTAGCGTGGCAAAAATTCGGCTCAAGTGTTTTTGCAATTACCTTATTCTGCTTTAGAAAATTAACGGCTTCCTGTGCAACACTACTTAATTTTAAAGATGCTTCAATGCTTATGTTTTCATTCAATAAGTCCAAAGGTCGGTTGTCCTCAATATCAACATTTACTATATCGCCTAAAACTAAACGAAAATCACTTATTTTATCATTAACCTGTCTGGATAAAAAAGCTAATGCACCAATTGTAAAATAGCCTGTTACAATATCCAGTTTTCCTGCTTCTGTATATTGTGAAATCCACTCGTGGACTTTTTTATTTTCGTTTTCGTTATCTAAAATCATTTTTTACTGTCTTCTGTTTTAATTAATTCTTTCGGGTCAACATCAAGAATTTTTGCAATTTCGAAAAGCACTTCTAATCTTGGTTGTTGTCTGTTTTGTACATATCCATTTACAACATTATAACTTTTACCAAGTCTTTCAGCCAACCAAGTCTGCTTAATTCCTTTTTTTTCAAGTACTTCTTTTATTCTATTCATGTCGTAAAATAGTCAGACAGCTAAAATAGATTTTTTATATCAAAATTCATTATAAAAAGTGTATGAATTATCAACAGTCAGTCGGTGCGTCGGTAAAACGAAGGCTCTTTTGGCTGCGAAGCGGTCGCCTGTGCGTAAGGGCAGCCAAATGTGCCTGAGTGTGCGGTGGGTTTCCTTTTCTTCTTTGTCTTTAAGCAGCAAATTTTTCACTGTGTCTCTGTCTTTCTACGCTTGTGCACAACGGTCGAGTGTATGTGCCGTAAGGGATTGCGGAGTAGTTCCCTGTCCACCGACACGAAAGTTTGAGCGGGCTACAATGCTTGAATACCCACTGAAACCCTTATGGCATATACACTTTGTTGTGCGTTCGGCTTTTATTTATTTCATTTTCTTATTGTAAATTGAAGCAAAGTTACTAATTTTGCATTCAATTATTTAGATTTTTTTCATTATGTATTACAGCAGACCTTGGACGACTATCTAAGTGATAGACAGTCCCAAATAAATTTCCCATAATCTTTTTGGCAAGACAAACAGCCTATGTTTTGGTGTGTCGTCATTTTTAATGAAGGCATTTCTTTGTCATAGTTGCTCTGTCAGGTAATACTGTCTTTCACATCGCTACGATTTGAATTCAAGTATTCACCTGTAAGAAGACTTATAAGTTGATTAAATTAATTAATAAAAATTATATTTGAATTCAAGTATTCACCTGTAAGAAGTCATAATGAATAAAAATAAATTGCCTGTAAGATTTACAGGTCAGCACTTTACAATTGACAAAGTGCTAATTGAAGATGCAATAAAACAATCAAGAATTAATCAAAACGATACGGTCTTAGATATTGGTGCAGGAAAAGGATTTCTAACTGTACATCTACTACAAAAGGCAAAATTAGTCATTGCGATTGAGAATGATTTTGAGTTAATAACGCATCTAAAACACAAATTTAAACAAACTCAAAACATTCAAGTTTTTGGATGTGATTTCAGGAATTATAAAATTCCTAATTTTTCGTTTAAGGTTGTTTCTAACATACCATTTGGTATAACATCAGAAATTTTAAAAATATTGATGTTTGAAAATATGGAAAGTTTTCAGGGCGGTTCAATTTTCCTGCAATTAGAACCTGCTAAAAAGTTATTTGTAGACAAAATCTTTAATCCTTACACTATCCTATATCATACATTTTATAGTTTGAAGATAGTTTACGAAATAAATCCTAATAGTTTTATACCTCCTCCAACTGTTAAGTCTGCTTTTCTTAAAATTGAACGAAAACCTTTACATATTGATTTTAATCAGAAAGTCAAATATTTAAATTT
>Ga0255347_1005279_pt1 | contig 14794 bp, 11 predicted proteins | sample wastewater_treat_2_FD_192479 | JGI IMG/M metagenome (GOLD analysis project Ga0255347, IMG submission 192479) | Wastewater microbial communities from Lulu Island WWTP, Vancouver, Canada - plant24 | ecosystem: Engineered > WWTP > Wastewater > Unclassified | place: Canada: Vancouver, British...
AAGACGCCACATAGAAGGGACGAGCGTCTGCTCGTCCGGGCAAGCAGACGCTTGCCCCTCCCGTTTCCACTCTTGAGCGTTGAACCTATAATCGGCGGTTGAGCACACAGTTTTCGCGCAAATGCCCGTATCCATTTGCTTTCATCGCGTTCCCCGCCGCACCTATTTGGTGTGAAACGCAACTTGGAGTGCGGTGACAAGAGCCGCGCTGTGCGCGGGCCGCGGCACCGCTTTCCGGCCTGTCCGCGCTAAAGCGGCGTCGCGCGGGATACCGCTTGCCGCCGCACTCCAAATCTTTTCGCCTGACTTGTGAGTGCCGAAACGGGCACAAAACACGCACTCAACTCGCACGCCTCTGCCGCAACCGATTACATTTGGTGTTGACTGCTTTCACACGTTCTGTACCATAGACGCCAGACAAGGGAGGCTAGTGCGGGCAGAGCCCGCAACCCGATTTAATTAGTGCATTAGTTTGTCTGGGGATGTGCTACCCCAAAAAACTTTGTGCCCTTTGTGCCTTCGTGTTAGAAACAACTTGTTTTTTATCATGCTTGTTGAGCCATAAGGCACTGATACACTAACTCAACTCCCTTGCCTTCGCGTGAGAAAAGACCGGACAGTGATTTTGCACTCGCCGCCCACAGGACTGGAAGCGCATTGGTGGTAACGTTATTACTTTTTGGCACACGTAATTTTTACCCGGGACAGATGGCCACCTCAACGCGGTGGACGGTAAAAGATGTCTTGTCCGTCATGGTCAACGTGAGCTGATCGGTTTTTGTGCCGGACAAGGCGGCGCAAGAGAACCGGTAACTCGCCACGCAGGTTCCGTTTTCCCCTGTGTCCCTGTTTTTGAATACGCCTGCGGTGCCGTTGATGGCGGCAACGGGCAGAACCTCGCCGCCGACTTTGATCTCAATATCCAACTCAACGCGCCAGTCAGCCGGAGGCACGGGGCCCAGCGGAAGGGCGAATGAGAGAGCTGCCCCTGTGGCCGGCAGCGGAGCGCGGTAGCTTTCACCGGGAACCGTGACATCACGATAGGTTACGGCATGACGCCGCGGCAATTTCCGGAGTCTGTCCAGCGAGGAGCAGGCATTCAGTATGCGCTGATACTCGGCAAGGGGCCAACCGGGGTGGCCGTGCTGAAAGTAGTTGAAGAGGTAGACGGCATCCGCCCCGCCCGACAACACGGCGACGGCGGCGCCGACGGCTTCTTCGCGCGTCACGAAACGCCCCTTGGCGGCGGGATGGGGCCGGCAAAGCACCTCCAGCCCGCCCGCCAGCGTCACCCGGTCGCCCACTCGTTTACGCCACTCCCCCAACGGCATGTTGAATTCCAGCGTGGCCCAGCGCGGCGCGGCGACCACGAGGTCGACCAGCCCCTCTCGGGCCCATGCCGGGGCATCGAGTCCCAGGCCGAGTGCCGTGTCGGGATTCGATGGAACGCGCACGCCCACTTTCACCGTGTGCCCGAGGCGCTTGGCAGCGGCATCGGCCAACTTGCGAATATCCCGCAACCACCCGGTCAGGATTTGCCGCCCCTCCTGTTCTTGGCCTTTGCTGAAGAGAAAGGGCTCGCGCAGAAAGTCCAATTCCAGCCCGTCCAGATCATAGCGTTCAAGCAACTCGCCGATCAGCGCCTGATAGTGGTTCCGCACCTCCGCATGGGCGAAGTCTAGCGCGCGGGCGTAATAGCCCGGATGACCCTGCCGAAAAAACTCCGGCCTGCGCCAGAGCGCGCTATGGAACGGGTGCTCCAGATTGTCGTTGGCGTGAACATCGTTCATCCGCACCGAAAGCCAAGGCGAGATGTTGCGGGCGCGGCACCGCTGGATGACACGGGCGGGATAGTCGATCCCCTGCCGGTACACTTCGTACATGTTTCCAACCATCTTGCGGTAACCTTTGAGGCGATCCTTGCGCACGGGCGCGAAGAACGGCTGCTCATCGGATCCGGCAGGGTCGTACCCGTCCCAGAAGCTCTCCCAGACCTTGCTGCGGTAGTTCGTCCGCCGCGCGTTCGTATTGCACATCAACACACTCACCCCCGCTCCGGCGAGCACATCCACATAACGGTCTACAATCTCGCCGGCCTTCCCGTCCGGGAAATCCTGATAGCAGAAAAAGTTTGTGCAGTCTTCGTTGTGCAGCAAGCCCGTCAGCTTCGTATGCCGCGCCGTGCCTTCGCCCGCCTTTGCCTCTCCCTTCCCCGCCGCAAAAGAGGGCAGGGAAAAAACAATCGTCCCGGCAGCGCCCAGCTTCAAGGCCTCCCTTCGCGAGACTGACGGCTTCTCTCTGTCAACTATACTTTCTTTCATGACACTCTCCTTAAAACATACCTGTCCGCAAGAAGTGAGAAGACGACCACACCGAGGGTGTGGTTTTACTTCGTTGCACCGCACCTAGGATTCAGGAGCCAGGGTTCAGGGTTCAGGCTTACTAGTAACGCCCTTCCTATTGTGGTGCCCTCAAAACTGGAGACACGCAACTGCTTGTCATAATCGCCATAAAAGGTTGCCGCGCAACCCCTGACCCCTGAACCCTTTGACCTTTTGCGATTCAACTTTATTGAATCGCACCCCCACACCGATCACGGCAGGGTTCTCACAAGGCGAAAACCGATGACGTGGAGCTGAACCGTCGGGTAGGCAGGGTACCGGTACGCCGACCGGCAATCCCCTGCGGGGTTATTGAAAGCTCCGCCCCGAAACGTGCGTTGGCTTGGGCTACTCGCCATCGGCCCCGCAGGATTCGTCACCGGCGCCGTCCCAAGGTTGCTTGCGTACCAATCCAAGCACCACTCATGCACGTTCCCGTGCGTATCGTATAGACCCCATTCGTTCGCCCGGTAGGAACCGACAACAGCCGTCCCGTTCGTCGTCCCGCAATCCGACGCAGGCGCTGAGCCATCAGCCAGCATGCCTCCGTTGTACTTGTATCTTCCCAAGACATTCAACTGCGCGTTGCTCTCCGTGTTCGGCGTCCCCGCGACTCCGTCATTGTAATAAGTCTGCGTCCCTGCGCGGCACAGGCACTCCGACTGCGCCTCGGTCGGCAGGTCGAAATCCGCCAGCCCGGTCTTGTCCCGCAGTTTGCCCATAAAACTGGCCGGTGCCACGGCGTGGCCGGTCGCAGGCCAGTCGACCGCAGGCGCGGCGCCGCGGATATCATTGTATGACACTTTCTCCACTGGCCGGGCCGCGTAGTCCGTCGTGAAGTTACTGGGGCGGTCACCCGTCACCAGTTCCCATTGCCGCTGCGTCACCTTGTAAACGCCCGCGTAAAACGGTTTGGTCAGCGTCACGGGGCGATTCACATTATACCCCATGTTGAACGTGTTCGCCGGGATGCGCCGCAAGAGCAGGTGCGTCGTCTTGTACAGGTCGTTCGTTATCCCCCCCGGCACATCCGCCTCGGTCAGATAGTTTGTCACCGGGTAGGACGCGGCGGAAGGTCCGCCCGAGAGATCCACCGCCATGTAGAGCGGAACAATCGAGGGCGTGAGCGCCACGCGGAACTTGCCGAGCACGCCCGCGTTCGTGCAGGAGGTGACCGTCGGATCCCAAACGATGCGGCGCGCGCCGTTGGAAACGGCGTAGACATCCCCGGAAAACGAGTATCCTGGAAGCGTGAGCGCCGACGAGTCGTTATAGGCGCTTATAGCTACGTCCACGCACTGCGCGTCGCCGCAGGTCAGCACGTAATCGATGTCCACCAGCCTGCTCCACGGCCAGCGCTGCCGCACCACCACATCTGAAATGACCGGATCGGACATCGCGTTTAACGTGAGCAGACCCGCCAAGACCGTCATCGCCGTTTTCATCATTCTATCGCATTTCATCATTTACCTCCTTATCGCACGTTTATCGCCGTGCCGTCCATCAACCGTGTCAGTTCCACATACCGTTCGGCAGCCGTCCCGGGGAATGCCAGCGACAGCCCGAACGTGCCGTATCCCCATCCACCGCCTATCAGTTTCCAGCCCGCGAACCCGGACGCCCTGTCAAACATATTCGTCTGAACGGGGACGCCCGCCTTTCCGATCACAAGCCGCGTCTCCGCGGCACCCGCCGCTTCGTACCAAGCGGCGTCATACGGGATCACCACGTTGCCTTTGACCCGGCCCCATGCCGGGCTGTCGTTGTCGGCGTTAACAACTGTCCCGCCGAACGCCCCTTCCACAACCGCCAGACGTGCGGTCATGGTTTTGACCGCCGTGCCGCCCGCCGCAAAAAACGTCAGCGTCAGGTCGTACACATCTTCAGCCGCCGGTGCGCCGGACGGGAAAGCCCGCCACAGAAATTCCGATGTGGCGACAGTGAAATTCGTGGAGAATGCGGAGTTTATACCCGTGATCTCCAGTCGCGCTCTGGCCGCACCCGCGTCCCACTCCCACCTGAGCGGGACTTCGTTGGTGAACACAGTTTCCCAGCGCCTGTCCTGGCGCGGGGACGTGTTCACCAACACAGGTTCGGAAAGTGCGAGAACGCGCGTACCGCACATCGCCAAAGCTACGGCCAGCACCGCAGCCATGCCCTTAAACGGCGTCCTCCGGATGTCTGCCAGCCAGGCCGACACACATCCGACAACGCCCAATCTGCTCATATTCATGAGTGACCTCCTTTGTGTTTTCCGAATCATGCCCGAACAAAGCCTATCGCCATTTGATATGCTTTAATCATAACGCAAAAACAACGCCAAAACGTTCGTGATAAAATGATCCTTTTTTCGTGGTGTTTTGCAACCTAAGCCCTTTGCCGCCCATAGGCTTGTCCGTCCTCTAGCATTTCCTGCGGAGGATCTGCCGACAGCCACCGTCGCCCGATGCGGCGGTCTCAAGGACAAACGGCGTACACTTCACAAGCTCTTCATTGAAAAGGCGCGTGGCCGCACAGAGCCCTTCCGCGCCCGGGATACCGCGTTTTTCAAGATGCGCGTGCGCCGGACACCGCCGCACCGTCAGTTCCGCGCCGCCGTCCGCCGTCTCCTCCAGTGAAAAATCCGCGCCTTCGCGCGCGAGATAGTAGCGCCAGTATTCAAGCAGTTCGGATGTGTCGCCGCGGACAAGCTTCTCGTGCATCGTGCGGTGGACACCGCAGGCGAAACGCTCCATCACCTGCCGGATTCCCTCCTCGCCGTAGTTGTCCTTGACGTAGTTGTAGCCGTCAAGGATCGAGGCATGGAAATCGCGGTGCAGTTCTCCGCCGTACCGGTAGCGGAGAGGATCCTCGAAGCAGGACAAGCAGCCGCCCCCGAAGAGGCTGACGCCGCCTGCCGCAGCGGCGGCCTTGAGAAAATCACGTCTTTCCAGATTCATCTTCAACCTCCTCACATTCTTACCTTGACCACGACCTTGCGTATCTTGCGCGGCTCGCCCAGAGTCCGGCCCGGCGCGTGCGCGCCGTACGGCGGCAGGAACGCCACGAATTCGCCGGGCCGCAGGGTGATCTGCCGCATCGCCGGATTACGATAAAGGACGTAGTCGTCGTTCACATTGAATTCGGAGGCGCGCGCATCCACGCCCGCCTTGTCGTAAATGTAACCCAGCGTCTCCTCGCCGGTGAGCGGCGTCTGGATGTCGATATAGCGGCGGTGGGCTTCGAGTTTCGCATCCGGGCCGTACTTCCCGAGCGTCGGCTCCATCACGTTCGCGAAAATGTCGTCGCCGTCGATCGTCGTGCGGCCGAGCGGCAGCGCGGCGAGGTCGGTCTCGCGCAGGAACGCGAACGCCTTCTTTAAGCGCGGATGGAGGTTTTCGAAGTTCCTCGACTTCGCGATCGTGCCGCGGTACATCGACGGCTCCAGATTCGAGCGCACCAGATCATCGCCGACCTCCTCGAGCCAGAGGTTCTGACGATCCTCGGCGAGCGCGCGGTTCGCGAACGGCGTGATGAAATTCAGGCAGCTCGGCTTCGTGCGGCTGATGAGGTTGTAAACGTAGTAGTAGCCGGCCTTGGTCATGACCGGGAGCACCCAGCCGGGGCAGTGGTCGCAGTAAACCCTGCAGGGGCCGGTCTCGCTCTCCAGCACCTTCGAAAGCGACGGGCACACGTTCTGTCCGCCCTCGAGGTAGCTGCCGTCCGCGGCGAAACGGCGCCAACTGTCGCAGTTCTCCTCGATGCGGATGCGTTCCCAGTAGTCATACATGCCCTTCAGCCCCATCTCTTGGAACTGCTTCAGGCAGAAATCCTCCTGCCGTTTCGCGATGCGGTCGTAGTACTTCCGGAGCGCGTCGGACCCCTGCTGTTCGAGGAACTTGAATATCTCGTTGTAAAACAAAACGAATTGGTCACTTGGAAGCATGTCGTTTTCTCCTGTCTGCGCGTCAAATGCCGAGCAACGCCGCGTCGTTCTCGCGGATGAATCCGAGTCCGTTCGCCACCTTGACGATCACGGCATACTCGGCTTCGGTAACCGGTTTTTCGGCCGGATAGCGGCGGTTGCCGCAGTCAAGGCCGATATAGCGCATCATGCTCTTGCCGAAGCCCTTGATCGAGAACAGGTGGTCGATGAAGCGGCAGACGTTCTCCTGATAGCGGGCGGCGCCCGCGAAGTCGTTGGCGGCCGCAAGCCCGCAGATCTTCACGAACTGGTCGGGCAACTGGTTGTCGGTGGTGCCGATGCAGCCGGAGAAGCGGCCGGTGGCGAAGCCGTTGAGCGTATGCTCATCGGCGCCGGAGAAGAAGATGGCGGGCTTCGAGAGCTTGCGGCACATCGCGCCGAAATCGTAGAAGTCGCGCCCCGTGTACTTCATCCCGTGTACGTTCTTGAGATCGAAGAAACGCACAGCTTGGTCGGGAACCAGCTTGGCGCCGATGGAATACACCATGAACGGCAAATCGGTGGCCTCGGAGATCTGGCGGTAGTGCTCGTAAGCCATGTCGAAACTCTGGCCGTAATAGACCGGCGCCGTCGACGAAACCCAGTCGACCCCCGCCGCAGCGGCACGCCGCGCAAGGTCGCAAGCGTCGCGGGTGGCGAGGCAGCCCACATGGGCGATCACCTTCAGACGCCCTCCGGCCGCCTTCACCACGCGGCGATAGACGCGTTCGCGCTCGTCCGCGGAGAGCAGGTATCCCTCGCCGGTCGAACCCGTCAGGTATTCGCCGGTCAGTCCCTTCGCGACATGATACTCGACGACGCGCTCGATCATCTCCTCGTTCAGCTCGCCGGCCTTCGCGCCTGTACGGTAGAAAGGCGTGTACATCGCCGCCCAGGCGCCGGACATCCCCTCGAATATCTTGCCCGCAGGCAGCGGAAGCTTCGCGCCGCCCGCAGGCTTTTCGGCCCTTGCCGCGCTTGCCGCCAGCGTTCCCGCGGCTCCCGCCATTGCTGCTGTGATAAACTGTCTGCGCCCGATTGCCGCGCTTCCGTTCTCTTTCACCATCAATTCCCTTTAACTACAATACCCTCGAATCAGGACCGGCACCGCGTTTGCCGACCGCTCCGGCGGCAACACCTTGCCCACTCGTTGCTTCTATATTACCTCTTCCGGCCACTTAAAACGTGCGTGAAATGCGGATCATTTTTTTGTTGCGTTTTTCAAACCGATAAAAGCAAGTTGTTTCTCACACGAAGACTTGAAGGGCACTAAGGGGAATGCGAAGACAATGCGTTTCTGGTGAAAATGGGGATGCTTTTTTTAGACATGATTTACATGATTTCCCGCTACGCGGGCGCATAAAGGTTGTGCCGCGCGTGGCGCGGCGGAAAAATTTTGAGTGCGGTGACAAGAGCCGCGCTATGCGCGGGGCGCGGCACCGCTTTCCGGCCCGCCCGCGCCAAAGCGGCGTCGCGCGGGATACCGCTTGCCGCCGCACTCCAAATCTTTTCGCCGGACTTGTGAGTGCCGAAAGGGGCACAGAAACGCGCTAAACTCGCACGCCTCTGTCACAACCGATTACATTTGGTGTTGACTGCTTTCACACGTTCTGTACCATGGTGAGGCAGTGAGGCAGTGAGGTCGTGAGGCAGTGAGGCTGTGAGGCAGTGAGGGCGTGAGGCGGTGCAAACAAAGCGATTACGAATGATTAACCACGGAAGAACACTCAGTTCCCCATCCGTTCGTTCCGCCGCCTTCTCCCTCACAGCCTTAACCCCTTACAGCCTTAACCCCCAATGCGGGCGGAGCCCGCAACCCGATTTAACGACATGACCGTCAAAAACTCCAAAATGCGTTATGGCGATGAGCCGAACCGCCGGGTCTTCGATTTGGCCGAAATCGGCATCCCCGACATCCCCGTCCTCTATTTCGCCCGCAACACGAAACTTGGTGTGCCGGTCGAGCCGCACTATCACGAAGGCTGTTTCGAGGTCGGCCTCTGCCTGCGCGGCTCGCTGGTTCTGGAAAGCAACGGGGATCGGCACAAGCTGCTAGCGGACGATATGTTTTTAAACCGTCCCACAGATGTACACCGGCTGCTGGATTATCCGAAGGGCTCGGTGCGCTACGGCATGCTGATCCGCACCGAAGGCCCGAAGCGCACGTTGCTGCGCTTCACGCAAGCTGAAAGCACGGAGATCCGCAAACGGCTGTACGCGCTGCCCGCCCATCTCGTCGCGAACACCTCGATGGTCAAACGCGAGTTCGCGGAACTCTTCCGCGCCTACGATTCGCTGCAGGGGCGCTACCGCACGATCTGCATGACGGCCATCATCACTCGGCTGGTTATCGGCCTGCTGGAGATTTCGCGGCACGGGCCTCAGGTTTCACGCTCCGACCGGATCGGCGCGATCATCGAGACCATGCGCCGCGCGCCCGAAAAACAGTATGACATCGACACGCTGGCGCATCAGGCCGCGCTCTCGCCAGCACACTTCATCGTCCAGTTCAAAGCGGTGACCGGGGTGCCGCCCTACCACTTTCTGCTGACCTGCCGCATTGAGGAAGCCAAGCGCCGGCTGCGCGTGAAAGGGCTCTCGGTCACCCGCATCGCGCAGGATCTGGGCTTCTGCTCCTCGCAGCACTTCGCCTCCCATTTCAAACGCGCGACCGGCATGACCCCGCTCGCCTGGCGCAAGCAGAGGGAGTGAGTGGTGGCGAGTTCTTCCCATCCGATCCGTTCCCGCACTTGGGCGTTGAGCGTTCTTACCGTCTATTCACAGTATCAGCCACAGCCAGAGCGGTATGGTCACATTTTAATGAAAAGCGTGTGCATAAAATTAGAAGAACAGATCCCGTTCACCGCGGCAGATGCGGTCATAGTGCTCTTTGACTGTCGGGTAGAACTTCGGCAGAGTTTCGCGTATCTGCGCCAACTCGTTGTTCAGGACAGGTTCACACAGTGCTAATGTTTCCGGTTCGGCGAAATCGTCCAGCCACTCACGGAAGGTCAGCACCGCGTTGATCTTGCAGAATTTACCTTCCTTGCCGGTCTTGAGCGCATCCATGATGCAGCCGCCTGTGCGCCCGCAACGGTATCCCGCCGTGCAGAACGAGGTGATGATGCCATCTTTAGCCAAATGCGCGATCAGTTCCTCCAGTGTGCGGTTGTCAGAAAGCACGAACTGCTGACGGTGCTTTTCTTGTTGGGTCTCGCTGTCGAAATCGCTATAGCCCTTGATCGCGATGTTGCTGCTGGCGTCCATCTGGGTGATGCCGCAGCGCACGCAGGAGTCACGCGACGCGGGGCTTTCGCGGCAGGTGATGATGATGCCGGTGTACGGCACCGATAGGCGTGCTATGACAACTATGCGCCGGAAGGTGTCGTCATCGATCAGCCACGGCGAATTGGTCGGCAGGTCTGTGCCGCTGGCAGGCTCGAGGCGCGGGAAAGATATCGTGTGCGGCCCGATGCCGAATTGCCGTTCGAGATCGCGGGCATGCATCACCGAGGCTATCAGCTCGAATTTCCAGTCATACAGTCCGTACAAAACGCCCATGCCGACATCGTCCACGCCTGCCTCCATGGCCCGGTGGAAGGCTGTAGTGCGCCAGTTGTAGTCGCCCTTGACCGTCCCTGCCGGATGCAGCCTTGCATAAGTTGCGCGGTGGTAGGTTTCCTGAAAGACTTGGAAAGTGCCGATGCCCACCTGCTTGAGTACGCGCAGGTCATCGACGGGCAACGGGGCGGCGTTGACGTTCACACGCCGGATGCCCACATCTGTACCGCGCGGTGACTTCACAATATGGTCGTAAGCGGTCTGGATTGTCTCGGCAATATACTCTGTTGAAGTTACGGGGTGTTCGCCATAGACCGCTATCAGGCGTTTGTGGCCGATCTTGCCGGCCAGCACCGTGATTTCCTGCTTTACCTCGTCCATGCTCAACATGCGACGCTGTTGCGATTTGTTTTCACAGCGGAAGCCGCAATACTCACAGCGGTTCACGCAAAGGTTGCTCATATAGAGCGGGGCGAACATCACGATGCGGTTGTCATAGACCGCTTTCTTGATAGCCAGCGCGGCATGTTCCATCTCCGCCAGCAGTTCAGGGTCAGTCACATGGATCAGCACTGCGGTTTCTTCGGGTAGCAGGGTTTCTATCGCCTTGGACTTGGCGATGATCTCTCTGACGCGCACCGGATCGTTAGCAGTGGCCGCTGCGGCGGTCAGACTGGAACTGATCAATTTTTCGTCTATGAAGTGTTTGCCGCCCGGCAGGTATTTTTCGATCTGCTCCGGTATTATGAAACGGCGGCGGTAGTCATCCGCGTTTTTGAATTTACGTATCTGAATGCCCCGGCAGGTTGTCTGCATGTTGCACCCTTCCTTTCATTGCCTGAGGCGGAAGGGATACATTAAATCCGCATAATGCGCCCGAACGCATCTGCGGTTAATCGCCGGTTGTCCGCTTCCTCGGGTCAGAGCCAAGCTCCTCCGCCTCAGAAAACCTTTTAATATTACCTGCCCGCGCGTTGATATGCAAGGCCAGACAGAGGGCGGATTCAAATTGGGTGCGATTCAATAAAGTTGAATCGCAAAAGGTCAAAGGGTTCAGGGGAGAGAGACGATGTAAGTGGTAAGTGGTGAATGGTGAGGGGCGGGGAGTCGGGAACGCGGGCGTTTTCGCCCACTGGTAGGGACGGCTCGCCGAGCCGTCCGCGGCGGTTTCGGCGAAACCGCCCTACCGGAAGGGAAAACACTCAAGGAAGAAAACTCCTGGTCTGAGACACCTTTCAAAATCACCCGCGAGCAGGCTATTTTTAATCATGTTAATCTTGTCAATCATGTCTCTCACCCTTTCCAACTGAACCCTGGCTCCTGAATCCTAGGTGCGGTGCAACGAAGTAAAACCACACCCATTCAAATTTGTTGAATCCGCACAGCCTCACAGTCTCACAGCCTTTTGGGTTGCGGGCTCCGCCCGCGTTGGCCGCTATGGCCGGATCGCCTCGACTTTCTTACTCGCGCCGTGTTGATGAAGTCTCCATGTGCAACTCCGTGTAGGCAGGGGGTGGCCACTGTTCGCCAACCCCGCAATGTGCCTGTCAGATAATTGTTCATACTACAATACTTTGACCGGATATGGAAGCGGTCATTGCGGCAAGTTGGTGTGCGCGGTGCGAACCAACTTTATAGAATCGCACCCGCCCGTAAGGCCTTTTCGAGGTTGACACCTTTCGACCACCCAGGATAATAAGGGTGTCTATTCAGGATGCAGGAATGTTTCCGGGGTAAAATCTAATGGATATGCATGATCCCCGACACAATGAAGGAAGGATGGAAGCGTGAGAAAAATGTGCTTGATCGGTGTGCTGGCCATGACCATGATGGCGGCTGGGGCAGGGGAAAAAGGCGTGTGCGACGCCCGAACGGTCGTGGAGGGCGAGGCGCCGTCACTCTTGCCGACGGGGAAGCGTTTTACGCTCGTTTGGCATGATGAGTTCAACGGGGATCAGCTCGATACGTCGAAGTGGGGCTACCGCACCAATTTCTGGGGGCAGCGCGCGCATTGGTTCGCGACACCGGAAGACAACGCCGTGGAGGTGAAGGAGGGCAAGTGCTTCCTGAAGTTGAAAAAGCTTCCCAACGGTCAGTTCGTCTCGCCGCAGCTCCAGACCGGCGAACTGCTCTGGGATTATCCCGTCAATCCCCATGCGAAAAGTTTCTGGCCCTTGCTGGAAAAACGCGCGCCACCGAAATTCGAGCACAAATACGGATATTATGAGTGCCGTTGCCGGTTGCAGCAGGAACCCGGATGGTGGAGCGCCTTCTGGATGCAGACCATCACTCAGGGCTGCTGTCTCGATCCCGCACGCGCCGGCATTGAACACGACATCATGGAATCGTTCGTTCCCGGCGAGGTAAGTCCGGCGTGTTTCCATTACAATGGATACGGCTATAATTACAAGAGGTTCATGACTCCGCGCCCGATCAAGGGTGCTCAACGGGAGTCAGCCGCCATGCGGCTCGACAAGACCCAGTACCATGTCTTCGGCATGCTCTGGGAACCGGATGGCTACACGATATACGTCAATGGCCGGCAGCGGGGAGAAAAAGTGGGCTCGGAAGGGGATGAGGCGGTTTCGCAGGTTCCCGAGTTCGTGCTGATCACCACTGAGGCGAAATGGTACCGCAACAACCGCATGACTGGGGAAGGGGTTCCCGAACTTGAGGAAGCCGCGAAAAAAGGTGACGCTTTCATCGTCGATTACGTGCGGGTTTTCGACCTTGTTGAGTGATGGTCACGCGTATCCCGATTCTACGCGAGTTAGGAGTTTTCCCGTTTCCGCACTAGCGCACTAATACATTTCCTCTTCACTATTAACTGTTTTCGCACCCCATGTTGCAAACCTGTGGCGGATTTAGTAGTCTTGCGTCAAGTGAACACACATGGCTCACGGCAGATGTGTGTGCCGATAAACCCTCAAGGAAAGTATATGTTATGAACAGAGCGACAATATGTTTTATGGCCGGTTTTTTTGTGATGGCCGTTTTTAACGCGGGTGTGGCAGAGGATTGCGTCATTGATCAGAAATACCGCCCTAAACTATTCAAGCGGTTCGGCGATCACGTCAATGTGCCGGACGGTCTGGCACAGGACAAGCGAGGTAACATTTACTGCGCGGCACCGAATTTCGTCGACCAGTCTTATCCCGGTATTATCATGAAGATGGATAAGGAGACGGGGGAGTGGTCGGTTTTTGTGGCAGGACTAAACCATCCCGAGACCGGCCGCGGTTTTCCTATGGGCATAGCGTTTGGTGAGGACGGCCACCTCTATTATTGCGACAACCAGTATTTCAGTGACAAAAACTACAAGTCGCGCGTCCTGCGCGTGGTGATCGACAAAAACGGCGAACCGTTAAGGATCGAGCCGGTAGTGGAAAACATCAAGCTGGCCAATGCGATGCGCACACGCGGCAACGCGATCTTTTTCACCGACACCTTTTTTGATCTTGAAGGCAAAAATCTAGGCGGGGTTTACCGTGTGCCGGTGAGCGCCTTTAAGGAAAAGCCTGTGCGGCTGCTACCCAAAGAACAGTGGGAAAAAGACCCTTACTGTATCGCGGTCACAGAGACAACCCCGCTGAAGCATCGCAACGATACCGCCGCTGCGGACGGCATGTGTTTCGACAAGAGAGGCAATATTTATACCGGCAACTTCGGTGACGGCCATTTTTATATCATGCGTATTCAGAAAGACGGCTCGTACGCTAAGCCAGAGACGCTGTTCTACGATCCCAAGGTGATGCCGAGTGTTGACGGAATCTGCTATTACGCCAAAAAACAGTGGGTGATTATTACTGATTCGGAGCGTAATGCCGTGCGTTATTGGAGCATCAAGGACGGAAATTTGGGGTTGCTATGGGAGAATGGGGACGATGACGGCGCTAATGGCCTGCTGGATCAGCCCTGCGAGCCGATGGTATGGGGCGACAAGCTGCTGGTGGTGAATTTCGACATGAGTTTTCCGGGGATGCTCAACACCAAGAACGATGAATTCCACACAATCAGCGTCATTGATCTCGGCGAGAGGGGCGGTTGTCCAGTACTGAATCTGTTCAGAAGGGAAACAGTCGATGAGTGACCAAGCGATCACGAAAACTTCTGTGGCGAAAATGATGGATCACGCGGTGCTGAAGCCGGCGATGACCGATGATGATATCCGCACGAATGCGGCCATGTGCGTGGCGCGTGGCATCGGCTGCCTGTGTGTGCGACCGACGGACATTGCGCTGGCGGCCAGCCTTTTGAAAGGTACGGGCACGATAGTGGCGGCGGTTGTGGGATTTCCGCATGGTGCCAGCCGCACCGAGGTCAAGGTGCTGGAGTCCCGGCTGGCTATCGAAGACGGCGCGGCTGAGCTTGACATGGTGATGAACATAGGCAAGTTTCTCTCCGGCGACTATGGTTTTGTGCGGCAGGACATCGCAGCGGTGGCGGCCGAAGCCAAGCCACAGGGTGTGGCGGTTAAGGTGATTCTGGAAACCTGTCTGCTGACGCCGAAACAGGTGGCCGATGCCTGTGAGATTGCTGTTGAGGCAGGGGCGGATTTTGTCAAAACTTCAACTGGGTTCAACGGCGCAGGTGCCACACCCGAGGCGGTGGAGGTGATGCTCAAGAGCTGCGCAGGTCATGCCAAGGTCAAAGCCTCGGGCGGCATCCGTGATTGGGCGACCGCTGTGATGTTCGTGAAGATGGGGGCTGACCGCCTGGGCGTGGGCGCAGCCGACAAAGTTTTAGACGGCGCTTGATGCAGTGAAACCGCACTTTGCGGGTGGGTGTGGTTTTACTTCGTTGCACCGCACCTAGGATTCAGGAGCCAGGGTTCAGTTGGAAAGGGTGAGAGACATGATTGACAAGATTAACATGATTAAGAATAGCCTGCTCGCGGGTGATTTTGAAA
>Ga0255347_1005291_pt1 | contig 14773 bp, 17 predicted proteins | sample wastewater_treat_2_FD_192479 | JGI IMG/M metagenome (GOLD analysis project Ga0255347, IMG submission 192479) | Wastewater microbial communities from Lulu Island WWTP, Vancouver, Canada - plant24 | ecosystem: Engineered > WWTP > Wastewater > Unclassified | place: Canada: Vancouver, British...
CCGTTTGTAAAAGATTTATTATTAACGGTAATATTTGCATCGGGAATATTTGAAATATTAAATTTTAATGTGAAGCCTGTGATTTTTTCGAGATTGAGGTTAATGTTTTCTGCATTGCTTTCTGTTACGGAAGTTTTTAGGACGCCTGTCACGTAACCCGGAGCAACAAATACAAAAGTATGGGGGCCTTTCTTTAATGAAACTGTTGCAGGCAATTTATGGGTGATTCTGTTGTCAATTGTGACAGAAGCATCCGGCGCGTTGCTTGTAATAGATACATTGAGTCTGCTTTGCCCGCTTAGCGAGAAAGCTGCTGTTATAAGAAATAAAGAAAATGCTAACTTTTTCATGAAATATCCTCCGGATATATTGCTTTGATATAAGTGTTATAATAAAAACCATTGATACTAATTGTATTATGAAAAAATAAAAAAAAGTCAAGATTGATAATAGATGTTGAAAACTCGAATGGGAAATATTTTCAGTTTGAATATGTGATAAATTTATTCCATTATTAAGCATTTGCACTTAACTGAAACTTCATTTTTGCCTTTTTTAACAATAATATCAACATCGTATGTCATACCTTTATTGTCTAAAGACGGATCATATGTTGCAGTATAATTCATTTGAATTTTATACGGTCCAGCAGAATAGATTTCATAAAATGAGCTGTCTTTAGTTTCGGATTCAATCTGCTGAGTCGATTTAGATAGTTTTAGCGGCAAATCTTTTCCATTCAAGCGCATCCATTTGATTTGTTTTCCGTCAACTACGCAGATCATATGTTTTTCAAAATCGTTTTCTTCAAAGCCTTCCTTGACATAGTACCATGAAAAATCTTCTGAAGGGTGATTGTTATAATCAATATAAGCAATTGAAATAGGGCATGTAACTGCAGGGGTTTTCTTCCCGGTTGACGTTAAATTACTATCCGCTGAGATAAGGGAAATGTGAGCACTTAGGATTATCAATATGAGAAAATTATTTAAAGCAAACCCGAAGAATGCTTTCATTAAACACCTCCTGTAAGGAAAATTAGATTTAATTTGCTTCTGAAATATATTGTACCGTTTATGATAAATTAAAAGTTAAAATCTATGTGTTCCGTTTGTATTAGTTCTCAGAATATTTTGCAAGCATTAACTAGTTTTTGTGATCATTTCTTCTTCCACTGACGTTTTTGATTGCGGATTGAACTTCTTGTACGGCAAGGTTAACATATTCTTCTTGATTAACCAGCGGGATAATGATGGGATTATACCATGAAAAAAATACGAATTATTTTATCTGTTTCGACAATATTTATTGCCGTAACGGCAGGTTATAGGGCGATGGGTGGAGCGCCGGCTGCGCAGAACATCATACATGTGACAAGTGTAAAAGAACTTTTCGAGAACATTGGATCGAATCGCACTATTGTTTGTGCGCCCGGCTTGTATGACGTGCGCAATGCCCAGGGTGTTGTAACTGAGTTTTTGTTTTTCAAATATAGTGAACCGCAGATACAGCACGTGAAGGGTCTGGTGATCCGCGGCGTAAAAGGCGTTGAAATTATAAACGGGCGCAACGACGGATTCGTGTTAATATTTAATGATTGCCGAGATGTCACTCTCGAAGGACTGACGCTTGGACATGAAAAGGATACCGAACATTGTCACGGCGGAGTTGTTTGGTTTGAGAACACAACCGGGATAAAAATAACCAAATGCGACATCTACGGATGCGGACTTACCGGCATCGAATTTGATAGGGTAAAAGGCGTGTCGGTGGCTGATTCAATCATTCGTGACTGTACTATATGCGCGCTGTCGCTGGAGGAGTGTATTGATGTGCGTTTTGATCGATGCACATTCAGCGGTACCGAGGGGCGCACCCTGTTTTACATCCGCAGAGTCCGGGATGTGGTGATTGCCGACAGTGCGGTGAAGAATAACCGTTCGACGCATCTGATATTCGGTGCAAATTTAATGACAGATAGAGTCAGTGTGATCCGGAGTCGTTTCGAGAACAATGCCGCATTACGGCTTTCCGACTCGAACTCGCGGATTCGGTTTACCGAATCGGTATTTACCGGAAACAGTTTCGATAAAAAATAAAAAAAAATCACAGACTCACGGAAGGATTTTTATGAAAAGGATGTTCGCAATTACTGTTATCATTTTGTTGCCTGTGTCATTTGCTTTCGGGGCGCAAAAACCGGTACTGACCGCGAGTAATAAACTTCTTGTCGAAATCATACGCAAAGCGAAAGAGGATGAAGTGTCAGCGAAGATTGATGAAGCGCTCATCCTCGGAGCCGATATTAACAGACGTGATGCGTTCGGAAATACTGTGCTCATGACAGTTCTGTATGACCGTTGGACGGAAAAGACGTCATGTTATCTCATTTCGAAGGGAGCTGATCTCTCTGTGGTCAATATGTCCGGAGAGACTGCGGCGCATATTGCGGCAAGAAAACAGCAATACCGAGCTCTTTATCTTATTGCGAAAAGAAAAGGACCACTCAATACGGCAAATATTTATGGAGAGAAGCCCGTTGACCGGTTTTTGAAAAATGGAGACGGCGCGACATTATATCACTGGAAAGCGGTAACGGGAAATGCCCGATCGTTCGGAAAGGATCGAAGATATGAATCGGCGCGCGATGAGCAGCAGAAAACACCGGCGGATTACGCGGCTATGGCCGGAAATTTCGAGACTTATTCTGTGTTAATGGGAAAAAGTTTTGATATGAAGCGCGATGTTGGCCGAATACGTTCGCATATCAGTGCATTCATAAAATTTAAGGATTTTCACGCGCTTTCATACATATTCCGTCAGTGCGGAAACGATTTTTGGTACGAGAAGGTTCGTCTGCTCGATGAAGCTGTAAGAAAAGATGATGTTGAGACGGCAGAATTTCTTTTTCGTGAAGGTACTCCTCTCAATACGCCGTATTCTGCGAATCGGCCGCTTATATATAACGCGCGCAGTATTGCGATGGCAAAACTGCTGTTGTCGCATGGTGCGGTTTTAAATACGGATAGTTCATCCCAATCATCTCTTACTTCTGCGATTGAAAAACAGAATATTTCTCTTTTGCAGTTCTATCTTGAAAATGGTGCGAGTCTTTTCACTGCAGGGAAGCCTTTTTTAATTACTGCGGCGGAACGCGGCAATGAAGCGATCCTCGCGTTACTTGCCGAGAAGGGCGCCCCCACGGGTAATTATCGTGAGTATACATGGTTTGGTAATTCCTGTATGCAGTCTCCGTTACGCGCTGCCGCGAAGAATATGAATCCTGAGATAATCAGATTTTTGTGGGACAGGGAAATTGATAGGGGTTCAGCCGGACCTGCATTGGCTGATGCTATCAAAGAGGGGAATGTCGATGCGTATAGATTTCTCAAAAGTAAAGGTTCAAAGTATAACGCGTCGGATGATCCCGAGGGAAATACTCTTCTTCATTACGCGGCGTCTTCAAATAATAAAGATTCTGAACAGATGATTCGTCTGCTCCTTTCGGATGGAGCAGTTGTGAACGCACGGAATTCCGCCGGACAGACACCGCTTCATTATGCTGCTCACTACGGACGAGCGGCGCATGTGGAGTTGCTGGTGAAAACCGGAGCGGATATAAATATTCAGGATTACCGGGGTGATACCCCGCTTCATGCAGCTGTTCGGGGAAGGAATAGTTGGTCAGGAGTTGCCGAAAAACTTATAATGCTCGGCGCGAAATGTGACATGATAAATCTCGACGGGATAATGCCGTATCACATTGCTCTTGATTCAGGGAATGTAAAGATAGTAGAGATGATCGCAAAATTCGGAAGCGGACAGTGGAATGATGCGGTTAAAAGCCATATGATGATAAAACAAATTGTTATTGAGGAGAATTATGATCAGATTGGGGAAGTCATAGATAAAATTGATGATTCTGATATGCGGAATATAAACGGTGATACACTGCTTTCTGTGAGCTGCAGTAGTGATTATGTCACAGTAGATATGGTGAGAAAACTTCATTCGAAAGGCAGCGATCTTCAATCGTCCAATCCATGGGGTTTTTCCGTACTACACAATGCTTTTTCCGGAGGAGATATCCGCAAGATAGCTTTTGTCGTGTCGCAGGTTTACGGTGTCGATATTACAGAAGGCCGTGAAGCCGAAACGATCGCCGGTCTCGTGAAAGTGGGAAAAGTCAAACTGAAAGATTTATGGCCGCAAAATATTGAGAGACGTTGGGACTTGCGTGAAGGATCGCTGTTTTCTGACGCGATGCTGTTCGGAAATACGGAATATGTGAGGCTTCTTCTCCTTCTCGGTGCGAATCCGAACCGGAAAGACAAGGATGGTGTCACGCCGTTTATGGCATCAATCCTTAACCGGTATGGCAAGGAAACCATTACTCAAAAGAAAATCAATTTGCTTTCGTGCGCTATCGACAACGGAGCTGACGTTAATTCGCGAAATAACGGCGGTGTAACTGCGCTGATGTATGCCTGTGTCGCGGGAAATCTCTCGGCTGTGCGCCTTCTTCTTGATCGGGGTGCGCGCGTCAATGATCGGGACAACGACGGATGGAGCGCGCTCATGCATGCATGTGAAAACGGCAAGGATGATATTATGCATGAACTTGTAAAGCACGGCGCGGATGTTTTGACGAGAGGCAATGACGGACTTAATGCGGTAACTTTATGCGCAATACGGGGAAACAGTCAAGGAATCTCTTTTCTCATATCACGCGGAGCAAAAAAACCTGATGCGGGAATGGTATCAAGGTATCGGTTTATCAGAATGATCAGGCTTCATGATGAAGACGGCGCGTTGAAAATCGCAGGAAAGATATCGCCGGTTGACTTTGCTGATAAATACGGGATGACGCCGCTTATGTGGGCGATTATGGAACAGGAGTTTGAGGTGATTCGATTTTTGCTGAAAAGAGGAGCATCGGTGAATAGAAAATGCTTGGTCGGAACAACTCCGCTCATGTTTGCGGTCAGAAGGTGTAATGCCGCCCTCGTGAAGCAGCTGATTGACTTGGGTGCCGATGTCAACGCGTCAAGGGCAGACGGGGGAACGGCTCTTGGTGATGCTCTTAAGGTTTACGGCGGAGATGATATCATCGGTATACTTTGTGCCGCCGGATCTGATCGGAATGCGAGATATGCCGACGGTATGCCGATTTTTTTCAACTGTATGCGCGGATACGGCAGTAACATTGCATCCATGAAGTCTCTTGGTTTTGATATCAATATTCGGGACAGTCAGGGCCGAACTTCTCTCATGGTTGCTGCGTTTAGACAGAATGATGAGTTAGTAGGGAACATGACCGTAAGCGGAGCTGACTTGAATCTCAAAGATTTTAAAGGGCGTACCGCTCTGGATTATGCGGCGGTCGGCGGTGAACCGAAATGTGTGAAGATACTGCATGAAGCCGGATTTATTCCGACGGCGATGTCATGCGCGGTAATGGGTGATTATTATCGCAATGATCGTCTGTATGAAGTTTCAATAAAATGGTACAGTCAGGCATTGTCGCTTGAACCGGATGTTAATGTGTATAACGGATACGGTATCTCGCTCATGAGAACGGGAAAACTCGATGATGCGGAGAAAGCATTTCTGAAAGCGGTTTCGATTAACCCGGATGATTCTATGCCGTATTACAACCTTTGCTGTCTTTTTGCGAAGAAAGGGAATCCTAATGCGGCGTTTCTTTGGCTTGACCGGGCTATTGAAAAAGGAATGCGGGACCGCGCGTTTATGAAACAGGATTTAGATCTCGAACCGCTTCGCGATGATTCCCGATATAAAGCGATAATGTCGGCGAAAAGACTGCCTGTTCGAAAATAGATTGCAATTATAGTTTTATCATACATTTTTTATCGTATCGTCGATGGGATATAAGTCCTATAAAATTATTATTTATGTGAAGGGCTGTTTATGAAAAATTCGAAGTGGAGACTAAACTAATGAAAAAGTATATGTGCCTAGCAGCAATGCAAATTATTATATTGTTGTTTGTTTTACCCCTTAATGGGGATGATTCATATTGCGATTATGCTGATTCTGTATGGTCAAAGAATAATAATATAGTAAATGATGCCTTAAAAAAATCAATACTGTTTAAAATTAACGAAGAAGTAATCATCTATAACTATAATGATATAAGTGATGATTGTTTAATGAAAGTTTCAAAAGTTGATAATTTAAAATATCTGACACCAGGCATTTATATTGTAAAAGATAAGAATATTGAAAATATATTCGAGATAATAAACGTTTCAGGGAACATTCAAATAGGTGTATGGTTTAATAACAATATTAACGAAGCAACTGGATATTGTGTTTATTGGAATACCGGATTAAGTTATCCTTATGTTGGATGCAAAATTATAAGAAGTAAAAATATTAGTATTATTCAATACTATTCGACTGAGAATGAAAATCTAATGGATAGGTATATAGTTTGTAAAAAAAATAATGAAACTGATGATTATACTTTATTTAAATTGAATGAAGTGACTGGATTATTTGAAAAGACATTAGAGATATCTGTTTTTAGAAAAAGAATTTATAAAAATGTTGTATTTTATAAAAAATATTATGATTATTCAGAATGGCCTTATGAAAGATTGTGTATAAGTTTTGATGCTAATGTATCTTTAAATGTTAATAAAATATTTAAAGAAAAGAAGCCTTTGAAGGTAAAGCTATTAGATATTAATAGAAATAATAATACAGGTCAGATAAATGCAGCAGGTTATGAAATTGATGAAAAGTGAAGGTATTCACCTGGCATGTAATACTTACCATTCGCGTAGTGTTGATGGAAATAGTGATGCCGTGTTTCTGTTAGTAATTAAAGAGATGTTTGCTGAATCAGAGTTAGAACAGAGTTTAAAAAACCAGCAACGGAATAATCTAGAGTTTTAAGAGAATATGGCAAAGATTCGAAGCGATAACAATTCTATCAGGGGAGAAAGAAAAATGAATAAAAGAATTTATAAGTTATTATTGATTGTTACAACAATTTTACTTGTTTCTTGTTTCACGCATGGTGCAAAATATAATGATGATGAAATAGTATTAAAGTTAGGACTAAGAACAATTGAAATATGTTTTCCAGATAAAAAAAATGTGTATTATATTATGTGTAGTGAAAATGGCAGACTAATGCCGGGACCTCCAGTTAATGTAATTGGAAAAGTTGATTGTATTGAAATGTCAGATGCCCCAGATATAATAAATTTTTCAACTAAGATGGTTTATTCATATAGAATTGAAACTTCTGATAAAGTATATACTGGGAAATTTATGCTTATAGACAAAAAAAATCCGGATATAAAGAGGAAAATTAAATATGGAAGTCCTGATGTTGACAATATTGAAATAGTATTATTGCCAGATGATTATGAAAATGACAATATGAATGAATATAGAAAGTAATTATAATTTGCAAAAGATTAAAGAAATAAAATTTTACGGCGGATAAATGAAATACTGTTTAATTAGTGTTTTGATAAGTCTGTTTCTATTCAGTTGTTCAGATAGAAAATATGAAGGTTACTGTATTTGCAATGGTCAATATATTCTGGATATAGGTAATGGAGAGTATGTTGAATTGGGATCAAGGTTTAAACCGCATTTTGAAAAATATACAACCAATTTTATGACTGATAATAATATATTGACTGGTTATTCGGATAAAACATTTATTCGTTATTCAATCAAAGAAAATAAAGTTGAACAACAGTGCAAATTAGGAAAGAATAGTGATGATATAATTTATTCAGGTTTTTCAGAACAAACAAATAATATATATTATTGTAAAAATAATATAGTAATAGAAAAGAATCTTTATGCGGAGAAAGAGAAAATTATATTTAATTTGAATGACGAATTTAATTTATGCGGAAAGGGTATTGAGAGAATATATTACAATGAAGAAGCCCGTGAAATATATATTATTTTGGAAATAGAAGTTGAGAAGCATAGATATGAGTATAAATTGTATAAATTAGATATACAGAATTCCGAAATAGTTCTTTTGGCCCAACGCTATGGACGTAGAATACAAATATATTATAATTATTCATTTAATCATTTTTATTATTCTTATGACGAGAATATTTACATGATTTCTGATAATAAAAGCAAAAAACTTAAAATTAAGAATAATTCAATTATGAATTCAGATCTTTCAATTGCATCTATTGATGAAAATACGATAATTTATAGAAATGCTAAATTTAATATTGCTTTATATTTGTTTGGATCAGAAGCATATGAGCTGTTAATTTATGATCTTTTGAATAACAAAATAATAAAAATGAAGTATTCGGACAGATTTCCTTATTCATATATTGATTATTTTAATAGTAAAGATACTAGAGATATTTTAATTTCTGAATAAAAGCGTCTCGTCAGTTTCCGCTTCCTGCGGAAACTATATCAAAAACTAAAGCGGCAGCGTCACCGACTACTTTTCTGCAGATTATCTGGTGATGCTTTCTCTGTTCAACTTCATCCGTGCTCTTGACATATTTTTTTAAAATTTCCGCGCACTGGGTCGTTCCGTAAATTTCTTCAGCAAGTTTATCGAGTTCGCGTACTTTCGCGTATGCTGAAAGTTTTGTTTCCATGTCGAGCGGTTCAGTATTGCCGAATTCTAAACCCAGAACCATGAACGCGCCTGTGAGTGCGCCGCACTTCTGACGCAAGCGACCCATGCCGCCGCCGAAAGTTGAAGATATTTTTTTTGCAGTTTCGTCATCTAGTCCGTAATCGGATGAAAAAGCCAATAAAACAGATTGGGAGCAGGCATATCCCGAGTCAAAATATTCCAGCGCTTTTTTAACGTAAGTTTCTTTCATAGTTTCAGTATTCTCTTTTCTTGATATCAATATCTTTATAATAATCGGCAAAAGGCTTCCTTTATGGAAGCCTTTTGCCGATCAATGATCGCATGCATTCGCGCCTGTAACGAGTTTTCCTTCAAGATAACTCTTAGCAAGATTTTCAGGTGTATCGCATGGAGCGCCGAAAATCACTTTTATGTTTCTTTCGGCGAAAAGATCTTGAGCGCGTCCGCCCATTCCTCCGGCGATAATCATGTTGACTCCGCGTTCACCTAAAAATTTCGGAAGAAGGCCAGGCTCATGCGGAGGAGCTTCAAGCTCGCTTGTCTGCGAAATTGTTTTTGCGGTTTCATCAGCGTCAATAATCGAGAATTTCTCGCAGTGACCGAAGTGAGCATTAAGCATTCCGTCATGTACGGGTATAGCAATTTTAATCATAATCAATCTCCTTATTTTTTTATTTCAGTTAGAACTTCTGCGACATGTGTGAAAATTTTTGACGCGTGCGAGTCTGCTCTATTTACATAAGGAACTCCCGCATCTCCGCATTTGCCGAGTTCAGGTTCTATCGGAATCTTGCCTAAGAAATTAATTCCGTAATCCTTTGCTATTTTTTCACCGCCGTCTTTTCCGAATATGTCATAGACTTCTCCGCATTTAGGGCAGGCGAATCCGCTCATATTTTCAATTATTCCGGCAACCGGAAGATTGAGCATCTTGCAGAAATTTACCGAACGGCGCACGTCCGCTGCCGAGACTTCCTGCGGTGTTGTAACTAGCACCGCTCCGTCAGGATTGTCGAGAAGCTGAATTGCTGAAAGCGGTTCGTCGCCTGTTCCCGGAGGGCAGTCAACGATCAGATAATCGAGCTCTCCCCATTCAACATCTTTTATGAACTGTTTGATTGCACCTGTCTTCATAGGTCCTCGCCATACTACAGGAGCATCTTTTTCTCCGAGGAGAAATCCAACTGAAAGAACTTTCAGGTTCGGAATGCATCCGATCTCAGCAGGAATAATTCCTTTTTCGGTTGAAACGAGTTTTGCGCCGGTGAGACCGAGCATCGTCGGAACGCTTGGTCCGTGAACATCAACGTCGAGAAGTCCTGTCTTGAATCCTTTAGCCGCGAGAGCGCATGCTATATTTACTGATACGGTACTTTTGCCGACTCCGCCTTTTCCTGAAAGCACAACAAATTTTTTCTTAATTCCTTTGAGTCTTTCTTTTAACATTAAATCGTCATCATTCTGTGACATATTTTCTCCCATATACTTTTAATAATATTTTTAATTTCACCGCAGTCAGATTCTGTGACTGTAAGAGCTTGTATCTGTGACTGAGTGAATATTTTACTGTATGGTATTCTGCCGGCAACTGTGCCGCCGAGTTCAAGAGTTTTTTTCTCTATGCGTGAAGTTATTTCTTCGTTTACGTCAAAGCGGTTCACGCAGACAAAAAACGGCATGCGGAAATGCTTAACAAGCGAGGCGATTCTTTCGAGATCGTGTTCGCCTGAAAGCGTTGGTTCGGTTACGATTAAAACAGCATCAGCGCCTGTAATGGAAGCTATCACGGGGCATCCGATTCCCGGAGGGCCGTCGGTTATGATGAAGCTTTTATTTTCTTCATATGCTTTTTCTTTTGCTTTTTTCCGGACAAGCGAAACGAGTTTGCCTGAATTTTCTGCTCCCGCGAACAATCTTGCGTGGGATACTGTTCCGAATCTGCTTTTTGAAATGTACCATTCACCGCATTTTCGCTCATCAAACATAATAGCGTTTACCGGACAAAAATGAACACATACGCCGCAGCCTTCGCACGATGTTTCTTCAATGCTGAAAATTCCGTCATTATTTTTAACTGCCTCAAAACGGCAGAGTTCTGAGCATTTACCGCATGAAACGCATTTGCTTTTATCGATAGAAGCAAGCTTGCCGCTTTCGAAGATTCCGCTTTCCATTACTGCCGGTGAAAGCACAAGATGAAGATCGGCTGCGTCTACATCGCAGTCTGCAATGACGGTGCTTTCGGAAAGAGACGCGAACGCGGCGCTTACACTTGTCTTTCCTGTTCCGCCTTTTCCGCTTATTATAACGAGTTCTTTCATATGGTTTCTCCGGCGCGGTTCACTATTGTTTTTGAAGCAGAAATGAAGTCCTGTTTGATTTCAGGCAGAGCATCATAAAGCGGAATTCCCTTCGAATAAGCCCGGGCCACGTCAATGGATTCCCTGATTTTCATGATGACTTCAATATTTTCTTTTCGGCAGTAGTTTTCAACACGCTCATCCCCTGAATCGGACCGGTTGATTACGACGCCGAAATTCATTTTCATTTTACGGAGAGTGTTTACTGCGAGGGTCATGTCGTGAAGACCGAAAGGTGTCGGTTCTGTTACGAGAATAACGTAATCGGCATTGCCGACTGCCGTAACCATCGGACACGAAGTTCCCGGAGGACAGTCGATTATAACAATTTCGCTTTCTGTGTTTTTCTTTACCTCGCGGATGAGGGGAGGCGACATTGCTTTTCCGATATCGAGAATTCCCTGGACAAGATGCAGTTTTCCCGATGAATATTCTGTAATTACTCCCGTTTTGCTTTCAATTTCTGAAATACATTTTTCAGGACAAACGAGTGAGCATCCGCCGCAGCTGTGGCAAAGATCAGCAAAGATCACGGCGCGTTCTTTGACTACCGCTATACAGTTAAACTCGCAAATTGCCGCGCATTTTCCGCAGCCTGAGCAGCGTGAAATATCGAGACTCGGAATTTTTACACTGAAATCAGTTTCAGATATTCTGCTGCATTCAAGAAGAAGATGCGCGTTCGGTTCTTCAACGTCGCAGTCGAGAAGAGTCACTTTGTCATTTGCTTCGGCAAGCGCTTTTGCAAGTGAAACCGAAACACTTGTTTTTCCGGTTCCGCCTTTTCCTGACGCAATGGCTATAATCATGCCCAGTGTCCCTCGACATCGGCAGAATCGGCTTCTTTTAATATACCGCTTGTAAAATCAGCAATGATGTCCTTTACGCATTTTTCTTCGCTGTGATAAATCTTCACTCCGGATTCAGAAAGCAGTTTGTATGCCTTAGGGCCCGTATGTCCTGTTATTATTGCTTCAACTCCGGTGTTTATCACATTCTGCGCGCTCTGAATCCCGGCACCCTGCGCGGCGTTGAAGTTCTGAGTATTGTCTATTAACTCATTTGTTTTTGATTCGGTGTCATAGACCATGAACTTTTTCGCTCTGCCGAAGCGCATATCCATTTTATCTTCCATATCTGAGCTGTTAACGCTAATTGCTATTTTCATATTAATTCCTTTCATTAAGAACGTGCTGTTCAAGAAGCTCAGCCGCATGAGAGACGCACTCTGCGCATTTTACTTTTCCCGCAAGCCGTATGTCCCTGCATTTGGTATGACCGCCGGAAAAGATCGAAAACTTTTCTTTTAAAGTTTCAGATTTTTCTCCGGCTATAATACATGCTGCATGCAGTGCACCGCATAATCCGTCGGGAGCGCGCCCGCTTCCGCATGAAGTGAAATCTTCTGAAGTTCTTTCACCCGATTTAATTTCCCATGCGGAAGCTACCGACTGGGCGCAGTTTCCTTTTCTTGTCACAAATAATTCTTTAGCTGCACTATTCACTTTTTTCACATTCCATTATTTTTTCTTTTAATGTTGAAAGTTCTCTTTCAAAAAATTCTTCGCGTGATTTTAGATACCGAACATCATTCAATTCTTCAAAATTCTGCTGATTGAACGCCTGATAGCCTGAGCCGAAACCGTTACCGCGGCCGTAAAATCCGTTTTTTCCGCAGCATCTTCCGCGTCCTCCGGAATTTATGTCTCCGAAAAATGAAGCGGCTCTGTTTAAAAAACCAGGAACACTGCTTCCGCTGCAAAAACCGGAACCTCTTCCCGTCATTGGACCTGCTCCTGTTGGTCCTCTTCCGTCACCTCTTGGCATAATAAACCTCCTAAAGTTTATTTTTTCCGCATCTATGTCGCATTCTTCCGCATTGTCTTTTGCGGACGCAGCCGGGCATTGCGAAATTTTCATAAAGCGGTTTGTTCGTTTTAATCATTTTTATTATTTCGTCCGCTTCACCTGAAAGATACGCGTAAACGGCAATTCCTTTTAGTGAAAGTATTCTTTCGGCATCAGAGCTCACCGCGCCGCAGATGAGAAGATCAATTCCGTTTTGAAGGAGAATGTCCGCCTTAGCTTCCGCAGATTGAGCGTCAAAGGTGATTTGCTTTTTTGTAAAATCATTTTCATTCAAGCTCTCGTAAACAAATACGTTTGAGGCTGAATCAAAAAGCGGAGATACTCTCCCGTTCCATATAGTAATTGCAATCTTCATGCTTATTTAATAGCAATAATCGTGCCATGTAAAAAAGCCCCAAAACGAGGCGTTTTTGATAAGACTAGATTGCATAATTGCAATTGTTGTTGCGAAAAATTGCAATTATGCAATTGTATTTGAAAGTGAAAAATTCTTGATGGTTTTTCTGCAGTTAATAATAAGTAATAATGTACTTAATAATTTATCTTACAACTCTTGCCGCGATTTTGACTGGATGTTTTATTCTGGGAATTTATATTTACCTGAAAGACAAGAGATCCCGGACAAACCGGATATTTTTTTATAATTCCATATTTCTTAATATAATCATTATTTTTACTATTTTCATACAGATTGTCGAAGATAATTTGTCAGCAGTTTTTCTTCAGTCCGTTTATAATATATTTCTTCTTTTGTTTCTTTCGGGTTCATTATATTTTATCATTATATTCTCAAAACGTAAATTGAGCAAATATATCTTAATATTATATACTGCTGGTTTTATAATAATATCAGTTTTATTTTTAGTCAAAGGAGGTGACTATATACATATTGATCGAATAAGCGGTATAAATGTTTACGAGCTCAAAAATAACTTTTTCTGGTTCTGTATATATTCTCCATTTCTAATTATAACAGTTGTGACTATGTTTTATTTTTTGATATCATCCTTGCGAAAAGCTGTTTTAATCAAGGATAAAAATCAGATACGTATTATTCTTCTGTCAATACTGATTTCATTTTCCGGCGGGTTTGTGTTTCTAATGATATTCCCTGCTGCTGGAATTTATAAAGCTCCGCTTCTTACGCCGTATTTTTTCGGACTTTACATGACCGGAGTTTTTTATTCAATTATCAGATATAATTTTCTTGCTTTCGGTATCAATGATATTGCCCGCGAAATACTTGCTCAAATTCACGAGATTGTTGTTATTGCGGGATTTGATAAAAAGATAATAGATTTAAATGATTATTTCAGCCGGATAACAGAGATCAAAACAGAAGAATGTTTAAATAAAAATATTTTACAGTTCATTATTAATTCTGATGAAGTATATTCAGAAATGATGAAAATTTCCAGCGGTAATCAGGATTCGGTCAGATGTAAAATCATGTATAAAATTCCTGACAGAGTTTTAACAACGGATTCTGTAATAAGTATCGTTAAAGACCGTTTTCGTGATCCGGCAGCAATTCTGATTGTTTCAAGAGAAAATAAGGACGTGGATCAATTTTGTCAACAATTTGGAATTACACCAAGGGAATTATCTATTATTTCAATGTCAATATCAGGAAAGTCTAATTCGGAAATTTCAAACGTTCTTTGTATTGCCCGCCGTACTGTAGAAACTCATCTCACAAACATTTATAATAAACTGTCAGTGAATAACAAAATAGAATTAGCCAATATGGCTTCTGATTTCGGATTTAATTCAAAATAATTCTACAAGTACGTATTTGCCACGATGACAAAACCTCTTTTGTTCGTAATACTAAATTATTACAAACGAGGTGAATTCTTAATAAATCAAAAAAAATGAATTTCACTATTTGTATTTCAACATTCAGTAA
>Ga0255347_1005293_pt1 | contig 14771 bp, 10 predicted proteins | sample wastewater_treat_2_FD_192479 | JGI IMG/M metagenome (GOLD analysis project Ga0255347, IMG submission 192479) | Wastewater microbial communities from Lulu Island WWTP, Vancouver, Canada - plant24 | ecosystem: Engineered > WWTP > Wastewater > Unclassified | place: Canada: Vancouver, British...
CAGGGGTCTTTACCGGCCGGCTTGTTGTCAAAAAACAAAACATTGGCTTTGACGCCCTGCGCGTAGAAAATACCGGTGGGCAGCCTCAAAATCGTGTGCAGGTCCGTCGTTTCGAGCAACTTTTTCCTGACTGTCTCCCCCGCCCCGCCTTCAAACAAAACATTGTCCGGCAGCACCACCGCCGCCGTCCCGCTGGTTTTCAGCATGGTACGGATGTGCTGAACAAAATTTAGCTGCTTATTGCTGGTCGTCGCCCAGAAGTCCTGGCGGTTATAGGTTAGGTCTTCCCTTTCCTGTTCGCCTTCCTCATTGGTGAACGTCATTGAGCTTTTCTTGCCGAAAGGCGGATTGGTAAGCACATAATCAACGCGCAGGCCGGTATCCGCCACCAGAGAATCAGTCGGCAAAATGAATGTCTCGGAATCGATATCGCCGATGTTATGCAGAAACATATTCATGAGCGCGGAGCGGCGTGCGCCGGCGACAATCTCATTGCCATGAAAAGTGGAATTTTTAAGAAATGCTTTTTGCTCCCTGTTCAGCGTATAGTTTTCGGGATTGGAAATATAATCATAAGCCGCCAGGAAAAAACCGCCCGTCCCGCAGGCAGGATCGGCAATTGTTTTCAACGGCTGGGGCTGGACACAAGCCACCATCGCTTTAATCAGGGCACGCGGTGTAAAATATTGGCCCGCGCCGCTTTTCGTGTCTTCGGCATTCTTGGCCAAAAGCCCCTCGTAAATATCGCCCTTCACATCTGCGCTCATCATCGTCCATTGCTCTTTGCCGATCATGTCAATCAGCTTGAAGAGCTTGGCCGGGTCCTGGATCTTGTTTTGGCTTTTGGTGAAAATCTGGCCGAGCGTCCCTCTGGCGTGCGACAGTTCACGCAGAACCGCCGTATAGTGCTCCTCCAGCGCCGCACCCGTTTTGGAGGTCAGACTCTCCCAGTTGTAATCATCGGGAATGTCCAGCCTGCGGTTATAGGGCGGCTTTGAATATTCATCCGCCATTTTCAAAAAAAGCAGATAGGTGAGCTGCTCCAGATAATCGCCGTAACCCACACCGTCGTCACGAAGCGTGTTGCAAAAACTCCAGATTTTACTGATGATCCCGGATGTGTTGTTCGTTTCGCTTGTCATACGCCTTTATTGCCTCGATATTCTCATTTTGTTTATCAAATCAGCTTCGATAATATGCACACCGAGGCCGAATTCCCGCGATGCGTCCATGATTTCCTGTCGCGTGATCATTTGGTTTTACTCCAACTTTCCGGTATCCACAAACGCCAGCGTGTAATCAATCTGTCCGCGGTAAGTTTGGCATCCAGTTTCGTATTTCCTTTTGTCAGCTCCGCAGAACACTTTTCAATAGCTTCTTTTTCCTGCGGGGCAAAACGTTCCAGAAAAAAACCAAGCCGCTTGAAAACTGCACCGTTACCCAACTGCTTTGCATATTGCAAAATCAGTTCAATGTCTTTTGTTTCAAATCTCAGATAATTTGAAAACATTTCCGCGACTGTTCGAATACCTCCACCAAGCGCAGGATCGCCGAGCATATCCACAATGGTGCGTGCCGGATCTGATACCAGAACCTTAACCTGCCCCTGCCAGAGCGGCTTCAAGCCGAACATCGCTTTGGGAGGAATCCGACGCAACAAAAATTCCGTTCCTTTAATGGCACACATACTGCGTCTTGGTTTTTGCGTTGTCATGACGATGAGCTTTCGGAAAATCTGCTCCGTCAATCCCCAATTTTCGGCTGCGCTCCAGCCTCCGATGTAGCAGGGTGAAAATAATTTTTCGGCAATCACCCATGGATTTTCCAGCGGCATATCAGCCGAGCGTGATTCCAGCGGAATTACAACGTAAAGTCCGCGGTAAACACGCGAAAGCCAACCCTTCTTTGCCCAGCGTGAAAGCAACTTGGCCGCATCCGTGGAGGACATCTTCAAAATTTGTGCTGCATCAGAAACAGATATAGAGCCTTTGGCGGCGCGAACCACCTGCCCCAGCCTCTGGCGGTCAAGTTTCCCGATACCTGATAAATTTTTTACGCCGTCTTTCTGCCCGACCATATTTCGCCTACTTTAGTATACTAACGACGCAGCAATTCATTTATTTGCTGAATTATTACGACTCTCATATACTATATTGAGTCATCATTGCCAAGAGGAAACTGAACTTACTTATTCTTTTTATTCTTTTCTCTTTCCGCTTTGATACGGGCGAGTAATGTAGAGGCAGGCAGGTCATTCGGATCTTGCGCAACGAGTTTTCCTTCAAAGGCTTTTTTCAGGATGCTCTGGCGGAGGGCTTCGGCCTGCCTGAGACTTTCTTCAATGCTCTCTTCAATTTTGTCACAGACGGAAAGGCGGGATTCAATTTCGGCGACGATGCGGTGTTGTTCTTCTATTGAGGAAGGAAGCGGGAATCTATCATATCTTAATAGTTTTGCCTTATTAATGAAGGGAATATTGACACCTTGTAATTGTTCATTAAGCCAACGTATGAATAATGGTGACTGCAAATAATAAAGAAAATACCGATTGAACAAATTTCCGAAAAATTTAAATCGGCCAACACGTTGATACAAAATAGCAGGAACATCATCCTTTCGTATTTCGGCGATTTTTAGTTGGTTATTCAACATTGGTCTATTCAGTGCCATAACAATATCACCAATGTTTAAGAGCAGTTCAGGATATTGGTCGATGTATTTTACGGGTAAGTATTCAATCTCTTCCCATTTAATAAAATTAAATGAGACATTTGCGATTTGAAAAAGTCGTACACCGTGTGAAGAATATTCTGATTTCTTAAACGCTATTCCAGCTTGCATATCTGCAACATCTTCTATCTTTACCCATTCCCACCCTTCCGGAAATTCGCTTTCTTTATTCGTGGCTTCGACAGGCTCAGCCACCGGCTTTACCGCATCCTGAGCCACCGGCATTACTGCACCCTTAGCCACCGGCATTACCGCACCCTGAGTCACCGGCTTTACCGTACCCTGAGCCACCGGTATTACTGCACCCTGAGCTTGTCGAAGGGTGCTTTTTGTCAGCTTGCCTTCAAAGGCCCATTTGAGGACGGATTGGCGATAGACTTTTAGTTGTTGCTGCGCGGTTTTGAGGCTTTCGATGCCCTTGTCCAGACTGCTGAAGAGCTCTTCTATCTTGGCGACAATGCGCTGCTGCTCGGCAAGAGGCGGAAGGGGCAGCATTGATTCTTCAAATTTCTTTTTGGTTATATGAGCAAGACCCGCTGTCCCATGTGCCTTATTCACAAATTCTTTAACTTTATGATTTAGTGCGTGTAAATAATATTTTTTTGATATTTTTTTTTCATCAACTATTATCCGGAAAATATGCTGATTCAATACCGCGCGACCACCAGTCCAAATATGTGCACCAAATGATGTGCCCGGTGTCCCTGACCAAGCAAAAAGTAAATCACCTTTATTTACGTAGTATTTTTCATCTACAGCAAAATTACAGAAATTAAATTCTGATATTTCACGATTAAGATTTTGAATCCTAATAATGGGTAATCCTTCTTTACTCCATTCTTTGGGCTTAAAAGCTCTACCATTAATATAAGTGGCGATCTCAGCTAAACTTACTTTTATCCACCCTTTTGGCACTTCCATATTCCCATTCATCCTATGCCGCCAATGCCTCGTTCATCTCATCAATAATGTTTTCCATCTCGGGGCCGAAGAGCTGCCACATTTTTCCTTTGCCGCCTTTGGCGTCAAAGGGGGTGTAGTCGAGGTCATCTATACTGAAGCTGACCGATGCGGCGATATGGTCTTTAATCATTCTGAGCCACTGCATTTGCTCGTCGTTGAATTTCAAAGTGCCAGCCTGTTTTTTGAAAACCCAATCCTGAAAGTTTTTGTCCACGGTTTTGTCATAGGCGGTGAGGCTGGCATCAATCCCTGCCACTTTGCGTATCAGCGAAACCAGCGCAACCAGTTCGTTTTTCGGGCTGCCGATGGGAGCTTGGCCTGCCGAAGCTTCCAGGACTTCATAGGCACGCCAGACGCCAAGCGGGGCAAGCGCCGGTTTGTCGGAGACGATTTTATCCACCAGCTCGCGAATCATGCTGTAGGTGAGTTCGCGCCGTCGGTAGGGCTGGGCGTAAAATATCTGCAATGCGGTGATTTCGTCTTTGTGGCGGGCGATCCAGTCTCGGAAGTCCTCCACCAGCGCTTCGGCCTTTTCTTTGCTGTCTTTTTCCCAACCGACATGGGTGGCCTCGTCAATATTGATTGTGTCGATGATCTGCTCGTGAACCTTGCGGATGTTTTCAATATAATCGTTCAGCTCCCCATGAAAGACGGCGGCCGCCTTGTCACGCAGTTCGGAAATCATTTGTTTTATGATTTCTGCAATTGCGGCCGGCGCAACGTCCGGGTTTTGCGCCTCAGCCCTCCGGCGGATATCATCCAGCGTATCGGGGTTGTAGGCATTCAGCAGCTCTCCCACCACCTGCGGGATGGTCCTGCCTCCGGCTTTTTCGGCAAAGGTGTTCTTTTCCTTTTCGGTAATCTGTTTGTCGAGCCTCGCCAAACGGTTGGCCAAAGAGGTAAACAGATCCTCATCTCTTGCCCCGATGGTAATTGCGGCAAGCAGTTCCCGAAGCGGCACGCCCGGCTTTCGCTCCAGCGGGCGGCTGTCGGTTTTCAGGCTGCGGGTCACGCCTACAGCATCGACGATGACGTAGTGGTCTTTGGTCATCCTGGCCCGCGGCGTGACTTTTCTCAAGTCGTCAAGGCTGATGGTGCGCGTGCCCCGGCCTTTCATCTGCTCGAAGTAGTTCCGGCTCTTCACGTCCCGCATGAAAAGCAGGCACTCCAGCGGCTTGACGTCGGTGCCGGTGGCGATCATGTCCACGGTGACGGCGATGCGCGGATGATAATCGTTTCTGAATTGCGCCAGCGTGCTTTTGGGGTCTTCGCTGTTGTAGGTGATCTTTTTGCAAAATCTGTTTTCTTCTGCAAATTCTTCGCGCACGATTTGAATGATGTCGTCGGCGTGGCTGTCTGTTTTGGCAAAGATCAATGTCTTGGGCACTTCCAGATTGCCTTTTTCGTCGAGGCGGTCGGGGAACATTTCCGGCAGGCGTTCCTTGAAGGTGCGGATGACGGTGCGGATCTGGCTGGGATTGACCACATCGTTATCGAGCTCGGCTCTCGTGTAGGTCAGATCTTCATCCAACTGTTCCCAGCGCTTTCTGCGGGTGAGTTTTTCGCGGCGATCGATATACTGGCCTTTCCAGACCGTGGCGCCTTTTTGGGTGATTTTTGTTTCGATGAGATAAACGTCGCTGCCGACGTTGACTCCGTCGGTCACGGCCTGCTCGTGCGTGTATTCGCTGACGATGTTTTGATTGAAAAATCCGAATGTGCGGTTGTCGGGTGTGGCGGTGAGCCCGATCAAGAATGCATCGAAATAATCAAGCACCTGTTGCCATAGGTTGTAAATGCTGCGGTGGCACTCATCGATCACGATGAAGTCGAAAAACTCGACGGGCAGTCTAGGGTTGTAACCCACCGGTACGGGCGCACGACCTTCCCAGCGTATTTCAGCCGGATTTATTTCCTCTTCGCGCTCATCGAGCTCTTTGTCTTTCAGTATGGAATACAGGCGCTGAATCGTGCTGATATAGACCTGATTGTCGGTGGGCACAAAACCGGACTTCAGCCGATGCACGCCGTAGAGTTCGGAAAATTTACGGTTGTCGTCATTGGGCACGTAGGCCATGAATTCCTGCTCGGCCTGCTCGCCGAGGTTTTTTGTGTCCACCAGAAACAGCACCCTGCCCGCTTTGGCGTATTTGAGCAGTCGATAAATAGCCGTGATGGCCGTGTAGGTTTTACCCGAGCCCGTGGCCATTTGAATGAGGGCTCTGGGATGATTGGCACGAAATGATTTTTCCAGATTGTTGATTGCAACAACCTGACACTCACGCAGGCCGGTCGTCTGCAGAGGCGGAATGTCCTGCATCCTGCTGCGGAGAGTTTCTTCCCCTTTAAGTAACTGCAGAAATGTTTCCGGACGGTAAAACGAAAATACGGGGCGGGATCGGGGTTTGGGGTCGCGATAATCGGTAAAACGGGTCAGCGTGCCGGTGCTTTCATAAACAAAGTGAAGCGGGTCGTTATCAAGATATTTCAGCTTGCTTCGGGCATAATCTCTGGATTGGTCTTCATGGACGGTTAAGCGGATTCCCTCATCTTCCTTTTTGGCCTCTATAATGCCCACCGGTTTCCCGTGAACAAACAGGACATAATCAGCGGGGCCGATTTCAGTTTGATATTCTCTGACGGCGACACCGGGCCCGGCATGAAGGTTAATCTGCTTTTTGTTCTGGATGATCCAGCCGCACTCGATTAACTGTTTGTCGATCTCATCTCGTGCTATCTGTTCAGGTGTTTGATTGACCATAATTTCGACAAAAAACAACGCTCCGTTTTCATCTACGGATGCGATTATTATAAATTGTTGATTATCTTACAACTTTGAACGGACAATGCAACAAGAAAGTCAAGTGATTGATGGGGGATGGTTAGATGATTAGAAGTTTAGAAGATTAGATGATTTGAGGGTTAGAGGATTAGCTGATAGCTCTTGGCGCAGGACAAAGGATAAAGGATAAAGGACAGCTGAAGATGTTTTGTTAAAAAAAGCAGTTGGCGTCTCCGCCTTTGAAGCAAAAAATCCGCGCAATTTCAAAAAGCCCATTCTCTGGCCTCTCTGTGCGGCTAATTTTCTGCAGGATATCCTGTAATATCTCTTATTTCCTTAAACAGAGGCTTCAGTTGCCTGTACATTTTCAGATAAACTCTTCGGTAAAGATCATCATAAAGAGTGTGGTTGTCATTATTGGGCTCAAAAACCATCCCTGTCCTGGTCATTGCCTGCACGGCCGTGGGAAAATCGGGATAGATTTTCAGACCAACTGCCGCATCAATAGCCGCGCCGAGGGCGGATGTTTCGAAAGTATGAGGACGTTCCGCCGCAATGCCAAAGACATCCGCGGTAATCTGCATGGCCACGTCGCTTTGCGATCCTCCACCGGATACCTTGAGTCTGGTCACCGGTACTTTGGTCTTGCGTTGGGTCAGCTCTCCTCCCTCTCTCAAGCCGTAGATTAGTCCTTCCAGCAAAGCGCGGTAGAGATACGCACGATTGTGTATGTCGCCAAAGCCGATAATTGCCCCTTTTGCATAGGATTCAAGATCGCGCCCCGGTGTCCAGTAGGGCTGCAACATGAGCCCCTTACAACCGGCGGGCACATTTTGGATCAAGGAATCAAAAAATTTTTCCGGAGGTTCATTGCTCTTTTCAGCAAGCATGCGCTCCTGAAAGCCGAATTCTTCCTTAAACCAGCTCACCATCCAAAAACCGCGAAAAATAGATACTTCCGTATAATAGGCACCCGGCACGGACGCGGGATATGGCGGAATCATGGGACGCAGCTCAACATATTCTGGTGTGGCAACATCAAAAGTAGCGATCGTTCCGAAACTTAAACATCCGGTTTCGGGCGTGAGACAGCCGCAGCCAAGTATTTCACATCCTTTATCCGATCCTGCCGCCATTACCGGCAGTCCTTCCGGTATACCGGTCTGGACGGACGATTTTTTAGTAATGCGGCCCATCATCTCGGAAGGTTTGACCAGGTCAGGCAATTTTTCTTTCTCGGCCTTGAAGATCAGCCATTTGAAATCATACTTTCGTGCCCACTGATAGGTTTTATTGTCAAACGGCAGATAACCTACATTGTTACCTGTGGAATCCACGAACTCACCGGTAAGTCGATGCGTAAAAAACCCGGAGAGCAATAAATATTTGTATGTCTTTTCCCAAATGTCCGGCTGGTTCTGATATATCCAGTTTGACTCACATTCCTGGATCGCACTTTCCAGCGTGTCGAGTAATTTCACTGTCCTGAGCACAGGCCTCAATACACCAGGCAGAATCTTCCGGGCATCGGCCTTTCTCTGGTCCAGCCAGATAATTGCCGGCCTGAGCGCCCGGCCGTCCTTGTCCACGTTAATCATCGTGGCACGCTGTGTCGTCAGCGTCACCCCGATAATGTTCTTCACCAGGGATTGCCTAAGGTGCAGAAGTTGCCTGGTTGTTTTACAAAATACATCCCAGTAGTAATCAGGCTCCTGTTCCGCCCAGCCGGGATGCTTTGAAAAATAGGGTTGGATGGGCGTCTTCACGATATCCACGATGTTGCCTTCCATATCGACAAGCGCAGCCCTGATCGATTGCGTACCGGCATCAATCGAAAGGACTAATTCTTCCGGATTACTTTTGCCCTGTGACATATACACCTCGGATTTGCCTGTGATGATTTTAAATCAATCCAACCCCAGTTGTCCTCCCGGGTTCATAATACCATTCGGATCAAAGTGTTTTTTCAACGCACGTAAAACGTCCATCTGTTCTTTCCCCAGATGTGTCTGCATCCAGGGACCGATCATGCGTCCGACGCCATGATGATGACTCAATGACCCGCCGTATTTTTGGATATTCTCAACAATGCCGCGCTGAAATTTGCGAAACTCATCGGGGTCATCCATTTTGAGTATAAAGATGAAGTAAAGATTGGTGCCCTGGGGATAAAAATGTGAGGCATGCGTCATACACATCGTATCCGGGCGGCTCTTGATATACTCCCGCACACCTTTGTGCAAATTATGCAGGTTGTCCCAGGTCACCGCCGCCTCCAGCGTATCAATCAAAATACCATAATCACCCAAATCCTCACGCATATACGGCTCAGTATAGCGTGTATGCTCCCACTTGCGCGCGGCGTAACCACCCAGCGACATGGCGCCGTATTTGCGGGCAATCTTTTTTATCTTACGGGCGACCAGTCGCGTGTAATCCTGGTCACCTTCGACATTGCCCAGGCACAGGCAGCGTTGCATTGGTTTAAATCCACGCATCGTAAGAAATTTATCGGCAATACCCGGCATACCATAAAGTTTCAGTCCCCGATCTGTTTCTTCCGGATCGGAAATACGGTAGATCGCCGGTTTCCCGAATTCCGACTGCATGATTTCGCGGCTGGCGCCGACGGCGGCTTCCCACGTGGGGTACATGTAGCTGAAGCGTGCGCGGTTATCCGGCATGTGGCGGAATATTTTCATAGTGACTTCAACCAGAATGCCGAAACAGCCTTCGGACCCCTTCATGATGTCGTTTATTTTGGGGCCGGTCGCTGTCGCCGGATAATCAAGTGTTTTAAAAGTTCCCACGGGCGTAACGTATTCCTGGCTGAAGACAATATCGTAGGCATCACCGTAATACGTGGAGGCCTGACCGGAACCAAGTGTAACGATCCAGCCTCCCACGGTCGAATATTCGAAGGACTGGGGAAAATGGCCGCAGGTATAGCGCAATTTGGTACCAAACATCTCCGGCGCTTTATTCAGTGCTTCTTCATAAGCAGGTCCGTACATGCCGGGCTGGACGCGTGCGGTCTGGTTCAGTTCGTTAATTTCCAGAAGTCTGTTCATGTGCGTGCTGATGACCAGAGAGACTCCACCCCTGACCGGCCGGCATCCGAAATTTACCGAAGAACCGGCGCTGAACACCGTAATGGGGATTCGTTCCTGATTGCAGTATGCAACAATTTTCTGCACATCATGCTTATCGCGGGGATGAACGACAATATCGGCAACTTCACGGATGATTCCCTTTCTTAGCTCCAGCATTTCCTCCGTCGTTTTACCGGATGCGTATTTGACACGGCTGTAATCATCAATGGCGACATTATCCCCGCCCACAATGCCCGCAAGCCTCTTAATTTGATCAGCTTTAAGTGAAGGTGGACGATTCAGAACTACCTTTTCATTGCCTTCATTTATTCTGACTGTAAAATCTTCATCACTCATGTGGAAATCCTCTTGCATCATTCTGACCCAGGCATCACTGGGGTGTTTAAAATAATGGGGATCTCCGTATTTTGTGATGGAACGATATGTCCCCGGTACGGGCGCCTTTTCATTCCACTCCGGTTTGAATTTTCCGGATATCATCGCATGTCCTCCTGCTTCTCTTGCCGCTTATTATCTAGTTTACCAACTTTTTCTCCGGCCGTTGGCGGCCCAAAGATTGTCGTCACATTTATTAGATGCCTGGCGCCATTTTATTAATCCAGCCGTGAAAAATGATCATGCCCGTCCAATCCTATATTTCCACTACGCCGGCAGCTTCAGTAAATTAACCGTATCTGCAATTTCTTTTTCCATTCTGTCGCGATCCCATTTCAATTCCCCGGCGGCGATCTGAGCAACTTTCAGTAACACATTTTCACCCGGGTTACCGAGCGTGCCGATGCCGGTCCGTCGCATCACAATATCGGGCAACGTGCGTGCCATTTCCTGACGGATGGCATAAACGACCTGTGCCGGAATTTCTCCGTCTTCGTTTATCACCTCCGACCATGACTTGTCTTCTTTTGCCAATTTCAGGACCGCTTCATACTCTGTTCCGTAATTGCGCCCTAAATAATCAAGAGTGGCACTGCTCCAACCATTTTTCTTTTTTTGAACCTCGTCCAGGAAAAAAGATAAATTTTTTATCCCGCACCCGGCCAGATAACGATTTTCGGTGACACTCTTTCCTAAATTACGCTGCATCTTTGCGGCTACAATTTTCAGACAGTTTTCCGCCAGCCGGCGGCTGGTTGTAAATTTCCCACCCTCTACCGTGATCAACCCATCCAGACCATCTGCTTTATTGTCATGAATTTCATACTTGCGGGATGAAGAATAGGTTTCTTTTGTATCTTTTTCGACCAGCGGACGCAAGCCACCGTAAGCATGGAGCACATCTTCATAAGCAAGTTTGCCGTCACCAAAAGAACTGTTCACATCGTCAAGCAGCTCCATAATACCGGCTCTGGTTACGCGATAATCGTCGGGATTGCCATCGAAAGGCTTATCGGTTGTGCCGATCAACGTGTGATTGCGCCAGGGGATAAGAAAAAAATGACGGCCGGCCGGCGTCAAAGACCCCACCGTAAATCGTCCGGAAAGCAAACGCTTTTTGGTGATGATATGAATTCCTTCCGAGCGGCGCAATGTGTTGCTCATTGTTTGGTTTCGCTGGACAATCCCCAGCAGAAGATCCGCCCAGGGACCACCGCAATTGATCGTCACCTCCGCCTCTACTTCATGAAGGCTATTGTGCAACAAATCAATCACCTGCACACCGGTTATTTTCTTATGGGCGTCCACAAGAAAACCTTTGACCTCTGTGTAATTGGACACTTTGGCGCCATAAGCCAAAGCGGATTTGATAAAAGCCAGTGTAAATCGTTCAGGAAAAATACTGACACAGTCGTAGAAAACTGAAGCTCCCGTAAGATCTACGGCACGGACATTGGGTTCCTGCCGCAGGACTTCAGAAGCGGATATCGTCTTATGCATGGGGATTTTCTTCGAGGGATCCCAGGTGAAACTTTTATCATAAGACAGGGCGTCATAAACCACCATCCCGAGTTTCACCAGCCATTTATTATTTTTCAGAGGTTTTTTATAATGAGTCATCATAATCGGCCAGGGATAAACAAAATTAGGAGCGATATTTTCCATGACTCTCCGCTCGCGCAGTGATTCGCGCACCAGCCCGATTTCACCATTTACCAGGTAACGTAAACCGCCATGAATCATTTTGGAGGTCACCGCCGACGTCGCCCAGGAAAAATCCTTTTTCTCCATCAGCGCCACCTTCAATCCCCTGGTGGCTGCCTCATAAGCAACGGAGGCACCTGTGATTCCACCGCCGATGACAATGACATCAAACTTTCCGCCACTATGATTTTCTATAAATCGCTCCATGCTATTTAACCTTCCTGACCTTTTTTCTGTTTAGACTCTCCTTTACTGCGTCTTGTGCGTAAACGAGCACATCCTTCATCAGCTTACGCGCTTTTTGAGGTTTTTGATTCTTGATGGCTTCGTATATACTCAGATGAAATTGACGTGAGCGTTCAATGTTATGTTCGTCGTCAAAATATAGATAACCGTAATCCCGGAAAATCTGATTGAAAAAATTGAGAATCACGGTGCATAGAAGATTATGGCTGGATTTGGCGATTATCTGGTGCACTCTGATGTCGCGCTCCAGCATCGTCATATCCTCTGATTTGACAACATGTTTTAACTCGTTGAGATCGGCTGCTGTGCGCCTCTCGGCCGCCATATATGCTATCTGCGGCACTACAAAACCGCGGGCTTCGAGAATATTTGATAATACATCCCCGCTTTCATCCATCATGAGCGCGGCCTTGATCAGATCGAAATTGCCGCTTTCCAGATAATTTTTGGCGTAAAGCCCGTCGCCGTGGCGGATTTCCACCAAATCGAGATTTTCAAGCTTGCGCAATGCCTCACGAACGGTAGCCCTGTTGACTTCAAACGTTTCGGCAAGCTCTCTTTCGGTGGGCAGTTTATGCCCGGGAGAAATTTCTCCGTCCATGATTTGTTTCTGAATAATATTGACAATCTCTTCATGAAGACGCGAACGGGTGAGCGGTCTTCCCAATATCTTTTTTTCCGTCACGGGGCATCCTTTCTTTACCCGCCGCCATTGGCCGGGTGGTTCGACCATAAACAAAAAGATGAATAAATGTCAATGTTTTTCTTTTATGAGGCTTTTGAATAATACCTCCTCCAGTCATTACTAAGGATAAAGGCTAAAGGATAAAGGCGAAAGGCTAAAGGATAAAGGATGCTTCGACAGGCTCAGCATGAATGGTCAGTGAAGAGCTCACTATGAACGGCCAGTAAAAGCTCGGCATGAACAGCCAACAAAACTCCGCTCGTCCTGAGCTTGTCGAAGCCCGCCCTGAGCTTGTCGAAGGGGGGGTGAGCGGGAATATGATTTTCCGTTCATGGTTCGACAGGCTCACCACGAACGGTCAGTAAAGCTCATCGTGAACAGTCAGGAAAGCTCACCACAAACGGTCAGGAAAGCTTAGCGCGAACGGTTAGTAAAGCTTAGCGCGACCGGGTAATAAAGCGCGAGGTGCAACCTTCGTGTCCCCTGCCGGCGGGGGTGGCCTGCTTTAGCGGGCCAGGGGTGGAGAACTAGATGATTAGAAGGTTAGAGGGTTAGAGGATTAGCTAAAGGACAAAGGCTAAAGGCTAAAGGACGCTTCGAAGGGAAAAGTGCGGACGGATAATAAAACACGAGACGCGACCATTGTTTTAAACTCTCCTCTCTCCATCACCCGCAAGACAAGCGCGGTATTCTCTCACTTCTTTCTATTGGATGGTCGTAAGAATCTGCTCAAATAATTCATCGCTGTTATCAACGAAAGAAGTAATAATAAATGAGATTGGTCTTATCTTTTGATGGAAAATAACCAATTCAGCCCTGATTGTTTTATTGTCCTTACCCGGGTGAAAATCTCTGCGGTAAGCCGTAAAATCAGTGCCGCAATATTTGTAGATTGCCGTCACTTTTGCGGGTTTGGTAAACCATGACTTTTTTTCCAGCACAAGCATATAATTGCCACGTGTTGCGTATTGAGGATCTTTCAGGTCTTCCGGTGTCATTTTCCATACTTTATCATAGTATTCTTGTATAGATTTAAAAGCGCTACAAAAATCTCTCTCATGTTCATCGACTGGCTTGTCGCATGCGCTTATTTCTTCACTTTCAAACAACGACATAATTAAAAATACTTTCTCTCCATCTTTTGAATAGACGGCGGTTGTTGTTTTTAGAGGGTTTGATTTTTTATCAAACCAACCTGGCGAAATCGAAGCCGAAAGACCAAAGAAATCAATTTTTGTATTATCCTCGGTGATGAATTTATCAGGCTGAATATCAATCACTTTTGCTTTCATGTAGTATTCCGGATCATCCAACTTAATTTGATTTACACAACAGGCACAAAGCAATAAAAGCAAGAGAACGGCTATTATTTTTTTCATCTCATTCCCCCGTTGCAAGTGCTGTTTCCACAATGTTCTTTAACTGCGCATATCTAAACGTTTTACAGATTTCAAACGTTGCAGTGCCTCCCATAAGCCAGTCTTTCAGCGGCCTGAGTGCCTGTTTAAAAAACCATGACTTGGTCGGCATCAAAGTAGGCTGAGGAACATATTTCATATTGGAAGAGCATCTTCTTGTTTCGGCGACTAATTCCACCAAGGCCTGAATAGCTTTATCATTCCATTGCCCGGGGGCAGTCTCCTCCCCTGACAATTTCCTCCATACTTCCGTGCAGGCCACTTTATCATCAAGACTACAGGTCATCATGATCCCACCTCTTGAGATTTCAAATATTTTTTGGATTATTTTCGTGAACTTATACTCAAAGAAAATTATTTTGTCAAATTAATCTTCTCATTGTTCCCCGGTGGTTCGTAGCTCATGGATAAAGGATAAAGGATAAAGGATAAAGGCGAAAGGATAAAGGATGCTTCGACAGGCTCAGCATGAATGGTCAGTGAAGAGCTCACTATGAACGGCCAGTAAAAGCTCGGCATGAACGGGTATTAAAAGCTCGGCATGAACAGCCAACAAAACTCCGCTCGTCCTGAGCTTGTCGAAGCCCGCCCTGAGCTTGTCGAAGCCTGCCCTGAGCCTGTCGAAGGGCCTGCCCTGAGCCTGTCGAAGGGCCTGCCCTGAGCCTGTCGAAGGGCCTGCCCTGAGCCTGTCGAAGGGCCTGCCCTGAGCCTGTCGAAGGGCCTGCCCTGAGCCTGTCGAAGGGCCTGCCCTGAGC
>Ga0255347_1005298_pt1 | contig 14763 bp, 14 predicted proteins | sample wastewater_treat_2_FD_192479 | JGI IMG/M metagenome (GOLD analysis project Ga0255347, IMG submission 192479) | Wastewater microbial communities from Lulu Island WWTP, Vancouver, Canada - plant24 | ecosystem: Engineered > WWTP > Wastewater > Unclassified | place: Canada: Vancouver, British...
GCCGAACGCGCCAAGGCTGAGTATAAATACCAGCGTGGTTATGCCCACAATAATTATGGGCCGGTCAATGGCAAACTTTGCTATACCGGAATACTTATTCTCCAGCCAGAGCTGGAACCTGTCAAAATTACGCACAATAAAGTTGTTCGCCTTGCCCCTGGTTCCCGCGAAATAGGCCGAAAGGAGCGGGGCCACAGTCATCGCGTCAAAAAGGCTTATGACCATGGCGAAAACAACGGTCAGTCCGAACTGTTTAAAAAACCTTCCTATAATACCCTCAAGGAATGCTATGGGCAGAAAGACCGCTATAATTGTAAGCGTCGTTGCTATAACAGCCAGCGCCACCTCCATTGTTCCAAGCTCGGCAGCCTCAAACGGCTTATGTCCGCCCTCTATTTTCCTGAAGATATTCTCACGAACAACGATGGCATCATCCACCAGAAGGCCTATTGTAAGCGAAAGCGCAAGGAGCGACATTACATTAAGGGTAAACCCCATAAAGTACATAAGCACAAAAGCTCCAAGCAGCGAGTTGGGAATCGCGATACCTGTAATAATTGTGGAACGTATGTTCCCCAGAAAAAGGTAGACCACTATAATTGCCAGTAGTATTCCTATGAACATGGTCTCTTTTACGTCATTAACATTGTTCCTGATCATCTTCGCAGTGTCATAAACAAAGACCAGCTTTGAATTGCCCCCCACCTTCTGTATTACCTTGTTGGCAGGATCAATTCTTTTCATTACACCGTCGGCAACCGCAACCGTATTTGCCCCCGACTGCTTGAATATATCAAGGATAAGGCAGGACATCATTTCCCGCTTTACGTTCTTCTTTTTATCTTTATTTTTTGTCTCTGCTGGTTTGTCACCCGAAAGAGGAGCATTGGCTTTAACCTCAAAAGGGTAGTAAAGAAATGCCATGGTAGTCATATCCACAAGACCGTCAGTAACTGTTCCCAGCCTGCTTATGGTTGTGGGATTGTTATAGTCCCCTGAGAAGGAGACAACGGTGTTGCGCAACTGGTCAAGATTCTTGAATTCACCGATTGTCCTGAACGTGGTAACCCTGTCCCCCCTGTCAAAATGCCCCACGGGCACGTTGGCGCCCGAACTCTCAAGCCTGTTCACAACAACAGTTGCGGGTATCTGGTATTCATTAAGACGGTTCCTGTCGAGGTTAACGTGTATTTCGCGCTGCGTTCCGCCCGATATTCTTACCTCCCCCACGCCCATGACCTGCTCAAACAGGGGCTTAATCTGCTCCTTTGCCACATCGTACATCTCGGCAGGCGGGAGTTCCGAAACAAATGCAAGGGTAAGTACGGGCTGGTCATTGATGTCGAACTGCTGAATCACAGGCTCAAACGTAAGGTCGTCAGGCAGCCTGTTCCGGGCGGCATCGACTTTTTCGCGCATCTTCTGTTCCGCGTACCTGATGTCCATGTCAAAGTCAAACTCGACAATGACTACTGAAACACCATCCATGTTGCGCGAAGAAATCCTATTGATTCCGGCTATGGTGCTCACCTGCTCCTCTATGGGCTTGGTAATAAGTTTTTCGATCTCTTCGGGAGATGCGCCCGAATAAACAGTGTAAACCATGACCACCGGAAAGTCTATGGGAGGCAAAAGGTCAATACCGAGTCTGTTAAAACCGATTATACCCATTACCATAATAAGTATTACGATACATGTTATAAAAATCGGTCTTTTTATGGAGAGTCTGGCTATATTCATAATAATACTCCAGGGTATCTGTTATTCCGGCTGCGTAATAAGGTAAAAGCGCATAATCAGTCAGAATTTAATTAACTGGTTAATTAAATTATTAACGTCCAATTTGGCAACAAAAAATTATCATAGACTGACAAAAAAACCTATATTATCGGCCAAATCAGCAGAAGGGACAAACCTGTCCGTCGTCACCACTCCATGCAGTGACTGCACAAACAATGGCACTAATAGCGCTTTCTGCTCAAAATCAACAGCCCTCCCCGAAAATCCGGGAAATGGCGTTCTCGTGTAAGTCTGCCTGAGGATTCTCTCTTAGCGTCTGAAACCTGAATTCAGGAGCTCTGATTTCTTGAATAATTCCTGATTTTGTTTAATAACAATAAGTATATACAAAAAAAGTAATTATGTCCCCTGCAAATTCAACCGATACAAAATTAAGTATATAAAATAACACCGGAGCAGCATGATGAAGGGAACCAAAGTTAAAGGTAGATCTTTCAGGTATATGCTTGAAAAGTACTTAGAGATAAAAGGACTTGATATCATAGTAGTCCTTAATGATGGCACAGAGGTTGAACTTTACAAAAACAGGGAGATAATCGATGACGTGATTATCACTATGGATGGAAACAACAAGCGACAGAGCATACCGCTTTCCGAGGTAAAATCAGTAGACATGTTCGCGGCATAGCAGAAGGACTTTATACAGGCCGGATTCTACTTAGTTTTACCCTCCGGCTTGTATTCAATGGTCCTGATAAGCTCATAAACAGCCTCTTCAGCAGCATCATTAAATGAATATGATTTTCTTGTAATTGACCCCGACCAGACCATCTCACCCGTACTGCACGAAACCATTCGCGCGGTAACACCGACAGACGAAGTAATTTCCAGCCACCCGAAAATGTATATAAAAGTTGTGTACGACTGGTATACCGAATAATCGTGCACAGACCCATAAATTATATAGTCCGCGCCGATCGACCTGCCCGTATCAATGAACCACCTGCTTGAGCGGTTCTTATCATCAAGCACCTCCAGCCCTGCCCCGGGATTTGTTTTTTCAATGCATACAACCCTGTACCCGCGCTTCTGAAGTTTGCCCTCAAAAAGATTCCTTACCAGTTCACCGGAATTATTACCGCCGGTGCCGTTAAAATCCTTAAAACCCAGGACAGCTATATTCACTGCTGATTTATCGACCTTACCGCTGTTGAAGGAATACGGTCTGCTTAAACATGATAAAACAAAAAGCGAAAGAAATGAAAAAAGCAGAACAATCTTTATTTTATGACTCATCAATTACCATCCTGAATTTAAAAAGATCTCGCGACACCAAGTTTAAAAAAAATGACAATACCGCTTGTTGAAAAACCCGCTCCCGTTGGAACGTCGACCTGAACCGACCCTTCGTCCGTCTTAAAAAAACTTGCACCTAACCCGAATACTATCTCGGGACAGAAGTATATATCCTCAAGAAACTCATAATCAAAACCGGCCGAAAGCATTGCATGAAAAACATACGAATTGAGATTATCAATAGTGTTAAACTGAAGATAGGGGCCAGCGCCAAACCAGGGCGAGACATAGCCCTTGCCAAAACGCCTTATGAGTGAAAATCCCAGTTCATGCAGGCTTATCTCGCCGATTTTATCAAACATCCTGTCAGCTCGCGAGTTCAGCAGGCCAGGATAAAACAACCAGTGGCTCCGGACCGATACATAGGGATTGAGCATATAGTCGAAAAACCATCCGCAGGCATTAGCATAAGACCACGTCGTATCGTTCTGTATTGTAACAGAACTGGAATGTATTGTCAGGTACGAAGAGACCCATGACATGTTGAATTCAGGACCTATCATTCTCCTCTGTGCGGCCTCAAGAGGGGTCAAAGCAAAAAAAAGTCCCGCAACCGCGATCATTATGACTGCTCTAACTGTCATATTACTGTTTTAATACTTCTTCCTGCTTCTGTCATGATTGAGTCTGTTCATGACGTAGAGTGCGGCATAAGCTCCTATGAATCCGGCAATAATGTTTACGCCTGAACCGCGTGAAAGAAAATCTAGTATTATTACAGTTATATCATAAAAGATCATATCCAGAATAAGCCCGCCAATAAGGGCACCGATAACACCGACAACAAGCCCTCCAATATAACCGCCGAAAAGGTCCCGCTTTTTAAGGTTGTAAAAAATAAATGCCACTACAGCGCCTATTGACAGATAGATTAAGATTGCCTTGAGAACCATAAGAAAACTTCTAAAACCTTCAGACATGCTAAACCTCCGGATATAACTGAATAGTATAATCTATAAGCTGCCGGGATATCATGTAAAGAACAATTCCCCCTTCCCTTCGCGGATAATCTCGACTCCTCCCTTTGACATATCCACAACTGTTGAAGGTGACGAAATCTTTGGCCCTGCGTCAAGCACAAGATCTACCTCGTTCCTGAATACCTTTTCGAGATCACCGGGATTTATAAGGTATTCCCCTTCAGACGTGTTTATACTGGTGGTAAGTACGGGCCTGCCAAGGGCCCTGACAAGATCAAGTGGTATGTTATGATCGGGTATACGCACACCAATGGTTTTCTGGTTGGTAACGACAATCCCCGGTACAAGTTTAGACGCATTCAGAATAAAAGTATACGGCCCGGGGAGGGCTTTTTTCATAATCTTGAAATGCTCATCGCTGATATTTCTTGCATAGGCGCTTATTTCTGAGAGACTGGAAAAAATAAAACTCAAAGGCTTTTTTTTATCCATTTTTTTCAGCCTGTAAATCCTTTCAATGGCTCTTTTATCCCTTATATCGCACCCGTAGGCATAGACCGTATCTGTAGGGAATATAATAACCCCCCCCTCTTCAAGGATTGACCTTGCCTTTTCAATAAATCTTTTCTGCGGATTATCTTCGTTAGTAACAAATATCATCTTTTTTTACGCTCAGTCGTTTTACCACAGTACAAATTATAACTAAAAACTGCATAATACAATAAAAAAGGCTTTTGCAGATAGCGCAATCCACAAAAGCCTTTAACCTGGTAAAATTACATGTAGGAGTGTAATTTATTATCAATCATTAATCTTATCGGTATATCTACAGATTGCATTAGAACTTTTTTTAAAAATTTATTTTAATTCCCTCCGCCGACTTTGGCTACCGGAGGGAATAGAGCATTTTTTGCTGCAAAACAGTCAAAAAATTCACTCTATTAAAAAAAATTAGCCTTTTTTAGTTTAATATCCCCGGAAACTTAAGTTAGTTACGGATCTTTTGTGCGATTATAATATTTGACTAAAAAAACTCAAAATCCGCATATAACATCAGAAAGCTGATATTGTTCGCTGGCACTGAAACTGCTGTTTCAGGATTCATTAAGGCTTGCCTTTGTTCAGCCGGAGATATATTTTAATGTACAGGTGTTATTATAAAACTTAAAATTTTGAGGTGTTATTATGAAACTTAAAATTTTGATAATCCTGTCATTTGCGGTCGCCCTTCTTTCCGGGTGCAATTCGAAAGCTATAATAGCATTCGACAGTACCACGCATGATTTCGGCAGGGTAAAGATTGAATCAACCCTGGAGCATACATTCACTTTTACAAACAGGGGCAATGCCACGCTTGTAATCGAAAGGATTCGCCCCGGATGAGGCTGCACAGGAGCTCTCCTTACAGCAAAGGAGATCCCTGCCGGCGGCAGAGGTGAAATAAAAACTGAATTACGGCTTGACAGAAACACCGGGGAAATACTCAAAACTGTACAGGTCTTCAGCAATGACCCCGAGCATCACATGGTTAGACTGATACTCAAAGCCGAAGCATACTGACGGGTTGCCCGTACTATACGGCACACTAGCTGTTAAACACTCTGAACGGATATATGAACGGATTTATGGGAAAAAACAGTGCTGGTAAAAACCATTCCTACAAAACTTCGCCGGGCAGGCCCTACCCCATGGGAGCCACACCGCTGGAGAACGGTGTGCAGTTTGCTCTGTTCAGCAGGCACGCAAACGGCGTTACCCTTGTGCTGATGCACTCCGCAGAGAGAGATTCTGAATATACCGCTATCCCGCTGGACCCATCAATAAACAAAACCGGTGACATCTGGCATATAAAAGTTGAGGGCATTGGCGCGGGGCAGATTTACGGCTACAGGGTTTCCGGGGAATATGACCCGGCGCAGGGCTACAGGTTCAACGACAACAAATTGCTCCTTGATCCCTACGCCACAGCCATAACAGGCAATTTCAAATGGGACCTTACACGCGCAAGAGGGATTGTTCTCGATGCCCCGGACGAGATCGATTCATTCTCCCTGATAGACAGCGCGCAGCACGTACCGCGGAGCATAGTCCCCGGTAACCACAACTTAAGCGTAAAAAAACAGCTTAAAATACCTGAAAATGAACTCATAATATACGAACTTCATGTAAGGGGATTTACCGCACATGAATCTTCAGGATCAACTGCACCGGGCACATTCATCGGCCTTACTGAAAAAATCCCATACCTCAGGGAATTAGGGGTCAATGCCGTTGAACTTCTGCCCATACAGGAATTTGATGAATACGAAAATATAAACGTAAACCCGCTGACAGGCGAAAGACTTAAGAATTACTGGGGCTACAGCACTATCGCTTTTTTTGCGCCCAAGGGAAGTTACAGCGCGTCCGGATCACTGGGCCAGCAGGTAACCGAGTTCCGCGAAATGGTCAGGCGCTTTAACGATGCCGGCATAGAGGTTTTTCTCGATGTTGTCTTCAACCATACACATGAAGGTGACTACCGCGGGCCCACACTCTCTTTCAGGGGAATTGACAATTCTATCTACTATATCTTAGACGACGATAAAAAAGGCTACAAAAACTATTCGGGATGCGGAAACACCGTCAACTGCAACCATCCCCTTGTAAGACAGTTTATACTTGAATGCCTCAGGTACTGGGTAATAGAGATGAACATTGACGGTTTCAGATTCGACCTTGCGTCTATACTGGGCCGTGATCAGAAGGGGGAGATTCTCTCCAATCCGCCCCTGATAGAATGGATCGAAGAGGACCCCATTCTTCGCAATACAAAGATAATTGCCGAGGCATGGGATGCAGGCGGCGCCTACCAGGTCGGCAAGTTTCCCGGACGGTGGGCCGAATGGAACGGAAGATACAGGGATGATGTGCGCAGGTTCTGGCGCGGCGACAGCGGGTTCAAGGGATTATTTGCCACAAGGCTCACCGGGAGTTCGGACCTTTACATGTCATCATCCCCGGAGTGCAGCATAAACTTCATAACATGCCACGACGGATTTACACTAAATGACCTGGTCAGCTATAACAACAAGCATAATATTGAAAACGGCGAGAATAACCGGGACGGTGAAAACAATAACTTCAGTTGCAACTGGGGGCACGAAGGGCCTGATGCTCCGCCTGAAACTGAAGAGATACGCGTAAGAATGATTAAAAACATGACAGCCACCCTGTTCCTTTCACTGGGCATACCCATGCTTCTGGCCGGTGATGAATTCAGAAGAACCCAGAAAGGGAACAATAATGCCTACTGCCAGGATAATGAAATTTCATGGATCGACTGGACTCTTCTGAACAGGCACAACGACATATTCACTTTTACAAAGAAGATGATTGAATTCCGCAAAAAACACCCTGTACTTTTTAAACCGGGCTTTTATACGGGAAACAAATGCACGGGGAGCAAATACGAAGATATATCATGGCACGGCATAAAAACCGGTGACCCCGGCTGGGACAGGAATGACGGATGCTTGGCAGCCCTTATTAACGGGGATTCAGCCATACAAAACGGATACCAGAGAGACTGCGATTTCTACATGATGTTCAACACCTCGGCAGAGGAGAAACTATTCCGCCTGCCGCAATCGCCATCCGGCCGGGAATGGCGCGTTTCGATTAATACCGCAGAAACAGCGGGCAGGGATATATTCACGGAAAACGACGGACCAAAAGCAGGCCGCAAAAATATTACCGTGAAATCACGCTCCCTTTTAATACTGACAGCGTGAAGATCAAAATCATGCGCGCTTAATTCAGTTCGCCATTGCCCTGTTCAGATCATCAATTAACTTTGTGATTTTTGAATCATCCATTCCGTGAGCCCGCATCCCCTGGGCAATTGTTTCAGAAACACTCAGGTGGCACCCTATGCAATGGAGACCGTAACCTCCCAGAATCGGCGCTGCGCCGGGAAAAATCTGAAGGACTTCTCCAAATGTCATATCCTTGTTAATTTTTTTTGCCATAAAAACCTCGCATAAAATATTAAGAACAGAATAGATCTAACAGTTTCCTGTTTTTCAGGAAACTGCTAAGCAAAAAATTATCCTGTTATTTAATATGTCCATTATTATTTCGCATGATTTTAATTAAAATAGAATAGAAAAAATGGCTCTTCCCCAAATTTCCAGAATGAACCGAAACAATTAAACAGAAATCAGCAAAACAATAGATGATTATTGCCGATAGCAGCCAGCATTTGAAGAAGATCCGGGAAGCAGAGAATAGACAGATTATGCTTGAAATTAGAAGGTATTTGTACGAAACTATACTAATCGGAACTTATACTGTATGAATACACTAATAATACTCGTATTTATAACCATACTCACCGTTCTTGCCTGGGCGCTTTTCGGGGGGCAGAACAGGGTTGTGACCACGCCCGGTCCCGATGACAAAGATAAACCTGAAACCGGGACAGATACGGAACCTGAAAAAATATTAAGGCGGCGCGCGTCCGACAGAGCCATAGAAGAGGAATTCCCGGAAAGAAGGCGCAGCGACGATATCAGCAGGAAAAGGATAATCGATACCGGCGAAGCCCCCGCCCCTTTTGAACTTCCCTATTCAGCCAACAATATTATTCCCGACAATTCAAGATTCAGGATGTACAAGCGCATACTTTTAAATTCAGAAATCTATGCGCGCAAAGGTGACATAGATACGGCAATCTCCCTTTTTAACGGAGTCAGAGATAGAATTTCTGACAGGGGAATAAAAAACAAAATTGACGAGAACATCGAGTACCTTAACCACTACAGGGAACAACAACAGAGCCACCTTAAAAAGAGGCACGAAAACCTTTACGCCGGCCAGCAGCCGGGAGAACTGCGGCTTAAAATTGACGGGCCCGTCCCACATACAATAAACATAGGCACCGGCGGCAGACTCGATTCCGAAGAGCTGGTGAATAGAATATCAGGGCAAATTTTAAAGGAAATAAGCCAGCTTAAGGATAAAATTGATAACATAAGACCTGAACATGGCGAACACTCAGCCGGTGATGATTCACCCGCCGTAGTTGCAGGGTTACAGCAGGAGCTTGACAGCCTTAAAGAACGTGTTGCCGAACTGGATGAAGAACGTGATAAAACACTGGAAGAACTGAACAAAATACAGCAGATCAAAGAGAAGGAACCCGCGCTTAACAGGGACCGCGGAAGGCGCGAAGAGGACCGTGACCGTAACAGGTTGCTGGAAAACCTCGAAAATGAAATCAGCAACCTTAAAGAGCTTAAGCATACACTCGACAGCCTTAACAAAAAGATCGACGATATGGAAAACCTTAGGATCCCTGAAGTTAAGCAGGGACCCCGGCTTGCCGAAGCTAAGTACGCCTCACCCGAACCGGTTCACTTTGATACAAAACCTGTTCTTGATGTTCTGGATAAAATAAATAAAGCAAGCGAGCGCCTTAAAACACCGGAAGCCCCGGCCGAAGACATCCCCCCCTCAGCCGATACCGGCCTCATTGAAACCCAAAAGGAGAAGGAGATTGAGCGGCATAATGATGCCGAAGAGGATCCCAATGCTTTTGACCTTTTAAGCGAATACGGCAAAACAAAAGATGACAGCACTCTTTCTGACGATGAAATATTTGAAAAAATTCTCACAGGCGATAAAAGAAAAAGTGATGACCCTGACTTTGAGATACTCGGAGAGAAACAAAAAGAGGAAGTGGAATACTCTTTCGACGAGCCTATGGACGAAAAGAAGAAGGCCGAGCAGGACTTTTACAAAAAATTTATCAAAGCCGACAGGATAAAAAAGAAAGAGCTCCCCATACTCAAAGTAAATTACGACTTTAAAAAACTCCCGGACGAATTCAGCCTTTCAAGGGAAAAGAACATACTTGAATATTCATTCTACAAGTACAAGCCCATGCTCGAGAAGGCCGATGAGTTCATAAAACAGCGGCGGGTACGGGACGCTATTAACTACTACAAGGTTGTTCTTGATCAGAACATACCCACAGAATTTAAAGTTATGATAAAACGCAATATCCGCGACCTGACCGAATACCTTGAAAAATACTTAGCCAGTGAATAACCGGTCAGGGCACGCCTGGACTTAACGCCCCGGCGGTCATCCCGGCCGTAGTGCCGGGATCTTAATGCTACGCATAGTACGGGTTGAAGCCTTGAGTCTTCGCCCCCGGCGGATTTACTTAAGTCATGAATCAACTTAAAAGAACAGGGAAAAAATCCATGTTCACTCGCCGGGGCACTATGATTTTATTTTTTTCTTCGTTTTTTGTGCTTTTTTTCTTGATAGTTTTTGCTTCAGTTAAAAACCTTTCCTTTAACCACAAATACAGGATAGTTAAGCATACTGATAGTACTACAAAAAATAAAGTTATCAGATCAAATTGTTTATCTATTATTCTTTCAATAAAAACAGCTATAAATGCAAAAATTAATATAATTAAACAATCAAAAAAATTCTCTCGTAGTATTACTATTATAAAAACCAATGATTAGAAAAATGATCAATATTACAATAGAGATTATTAAAATCATTGTTTTATTTCACTTCCCCTGTCGTTCTTTTCATTCTGAATTTTATTAGCAGTGGTTTGTACTGTTTTTTGCCTGCAACTACCTGTCATACTTTATCTGTTCCATACAGTACAGAATAGCATGGGTGTGGCAGCGATACAACTCCGTTGCAACACCGATAAAATCACCCACACTCTATAAATTACATCAACTGCGCCTTAAAAGTGAACAATAATTCAAAAAAAGAATAATATTTGCAGATATGATTAGAATAACTTTTTTTTATTGCTTTTTATGCAATAATATTATCTTATGTTAAGTTAAAATAAAATAACAGGTTTAAATAATGCGCGAAAAAGTAACGTTAAAAACTCTTAAAGTCCAGGAAAAAGAAGCCCGAAAAAACCTTATCATAGATGCCGCTGAAAGGGTATTTGCTACTAAACCTGTTGACAAAGCAACCATGCGTGAAATTGCCGATGAGGCAGGAATGGCGACATCGTCGATCTACCGCTTCTTCCCGAACCAGGAGGCAATACTGATTGCCGCGGCCGTAAGAACCCAGAGCGCGTTCAATAATCTTCTTGAACGTATAATCGACAGAAATTCCCCTGAAGAGAGCCTTAAAAAAGTTCTTAGCATATACATTGATTTTATTGCCGAAAACGATACCTACTTCCGGATGATGACAATACTGATGTCACAGGGCAACCTGAATGAGGCGTCAAGCCGGGCTCTTGTCGAGGTTATGAACGCGACCCTGAGCAGGCTCGACAGTCTCTTTACTAATCTTAAATTTACAGATAATCCAAGGCCGCTTTCAAGATACATATACGCAAGCATGATAGGTATTTCAGTCTCTTACAACAAGCTTCCCGGCATAAATCAGGATAGCCGCGTAAAACACATGAAGTCTCTTTCACTGCTGCTTAATGACATGATTCTTAACTACCCTCGTGACACAAAAATGCCCTGATAAGGGCATTTTTTCATGATGTGGCAGGCGCATTGCTTATTTATAGCGACAATTTTACCGTAAACTATATCACTCTGCATCAGTATTAATATTGAATACCATGCCCTCGCAGGCCAGGTCAATTGTCAGTTGGTTTGCCGTCGTTCTGTTCGCGTCAAGATATGCTCTTGCGTTAAAAAGCACGCTGTCTAACTTTTCGTCATCATACCAGGGATCATGGTAAACAAGAATAAGACGTTTAACATTATTCCTCATGGCTATGTCTACGGCAATTTCTGCTGAAGAATCTCCCTGTGCCATCCTGTCAATACCCGGCTCCTGAAACCTGTACTGCGCATCGAACACAAGGAGATCGGCATCCCTGAAAAGATCATCGTATGAATGAATGTAATCCATCTCGTCTATGCCGAACTCACAGTCACTGGTATAGACAAAGACGCCGTCTGAATTTTCAACGCGAATACCGCAGGCAGATCCCGGCTGAGGCATACTCTTTGTAAAAATTTTAGTGTCATTAATATAAAAGGATTCATCCTCCTTAACCTGAAAGAACCTCTTCGCTGCCATCATACTGTCCATCGCTACGGGAAAATGCGTAAGGGCCTGCTGGTATTCAACTCTTTCCTGGATATTGTCAACGGGTGAATAGATATTGAACCTGTTCCCCTTAATATAGAATGGCGCGAAGAAAGGTATGCCCTGTATATGGGGCCAGTACGTATGCGTAAGAAAAATGCTTGCGGCCCCTTTACCCCTGCCGAATTCAGAAGCCATCATCTCCCGTCCCAGGCCTATCATCCCGGAACCACAGTCTATTATAAGCAGCTCATCAGATGAAATTCTGACTTCAATGGATATTGTGTTCCCGCCATAGGTCCCTTTTATGGATAGGGGAAGATTTGACACATAAGAACGCACAGATTCTTCTGAAGATATATCGCCCGGTGTGGCATAAGTCAGGGCTTTGACTATCTTCTCTTCAATCGCTTTTGAACTAAGAGGTGTTGGATACGAACCTCTTACTCCCCAGAGTTTTATCTTCATAAATTAACCTGCATTTAAAAATAAGTCCGCGCTTATGACTGAATATACGCGCTGCAAAAAACTACAAATGCGCCTTCAACTGAACTTTAACCGCTCATAAATATGAGATTATAAAAGAACGCTTTTTACATGATACTGACAATTCAGTAATGTCAATATATTTTCAATTCCCTCCGCCGTAAAGCCCGCGGAAAGGATAGAGTATGCAAAATAGTTAGGGAAAAATTATCATCAGCGCTCTGAAAAACAGGAAACTGTTAATAAAAAACTTGACACCGTGAATTTCAAAGTTATCTCAGTAATTATTCCTGAAAATATTTATCAGTATAACGATCCGTTTTTATTCCCTCCACCGCACAAGCGGCGCAGGGGACAGAACATTTTATACTGCAAAATAGTTAAGGAATTAACTCTGAAGTTATTTAATTTTTATAATTTCTACCCGGTCAACCATGCGGCATGATGAAGCTGTCAGCGTTGCAGTTAATACCGGCAGTAAAATTATAAAGCGGCGCTGCCGAAACAATAAAACATACCGGGAAAATAAATGATCTTTTCTGAAAGAATACTCAAAGTAAAACCATCCCCCACCATAGCCGTAACAGCTATGGCGGCCCAATTAAAAGCAAAGGGTGTTGACGTAATAGATTTTGGAATAGGCGAGCCGGATTTTGACACACCCGAGCATATAAAAAACGCAGCCATAAACGCGATTAAAGCCGGAAAAACCAAGTATACTCCAGTCGGTGGTGTACCCGAACTTAAAAAAGCCATTACAATGAAATTAAAACGGGACAATTCCCTTGAGTATAAAACTGATGAAGTCACGGTTAACTGCGGCGGAAAACACTCTTTCTACAACCTTATGCAGATTATGCTTAATGACGGTGATGAAGTCATAATACCTGCTCCTTACTGGGTTTCCTATCCGGACATGACCCTTCTGGCAGGCGGCGTCCCGGTTTTTATAAATACTGACGATGCATCCGGGTTCAAAATAACGCCCGAACAACTGAAAAACGCCATAACTCCCAGAACAAGAGCTGTTGTGATTAACTCGCCATCCAATCCCACAGGCTCAGCTTACACACTTGACGAACTGAAAGCCCTGGCTGAAGTTATAGAAAAAACCGGTATAATACCCATATCCGATGATGTTTACGAAACAATAATCTACGACGGATTCAAATTCTTTAACATAGCAAATGTGTCTGATGAGATGAAAAAAAGAACCATAGTGATTAACGGCGTATCCAAGACCTACGCGATGACCGGATGGCGAATTGGGTACATAGCAGGGAGCGCAGATATAATAAAAAAAATAGAGACAATACAGGGACAGTCAACATCCAATCCTGCGACAATATCCCAGTACGCGGCAATTGAAGCAATCTCGGGTGATCAGACCGTTCTTGCGCACATGCTTGTGGCTTTCGGCAAAAGAAGAAAATTTATAGTAAACGAACTTAATTCAATACCCGGATTCAGTTGCAGAATGCCCGAAGGCGCTTTTTATGTATTCCCGAATGTTGACGGCGTCTATAAACTTCCGGGATGGAAAACTGTAGTTGAAAAATATCCTGATAAATATAAATCATCATCCCTGTGCGCATACCTGATGGAAGAGGCCAGAACCGCGGTTGTTCCGGGCATAGGCTTTGGCGATGACAGCTACTTCAGGATATCCTTTGCCACATCTGATGAAAAAATTAAAGAGGGCATGGACCGAATCAGAGCCGCTGTTGAAAAACTTGTTTAGCGCAACTTGAACGCATGAGCGTTCTGCCAAAATACAAAAGGGGGATACGCAAATGAAATTTCAGATACTTTTATTTCTGCTCGGGTGGATGATAAAGAAAAAAGCCAAGTCTGATCCCGAGTACAAAAAAAAGCTGGCCGAGAAAAACTGCACAGTGCAGATCAAAACAGCCGATAACAAAAAAGGAAGGTTCTACACCTTTACAAACGGCGAAGTGGTAACCGCGGGGGGTGTCGCGCCAAAATCCGATGTAGCCATAGTATGGCAGGATGCTAAAATCGCATTTGAAATACTCAAGTCCGGGAACCAGCAGAAGACCGTGCAGGCAATGCAGAATGGACAACTGAAACTTGAAGGTGACGGCGGCGTTGCTCTCTGGTTTATGGATAAAGCCAAACAGATAAGATAGCCCTGATTAGCCTGTTA
>Ga0255347_1005304_pt1 | contig 14733 bp, 10 predicted proteins | sample wastewater_treat_2_FD_192479 | JGI IMG/M metagenome (GOLD analysis project Ga0255347, IMG submission 192479) | Wastewater microbial communities from Lulu Island WWTP, Vancouver, Canada - plant24 | ecosystem: Engineered > WWTP > Wastewater > Unclassified | place: Canada: Vancouver, British...
AGTACCGGCGCGAACTGACCCGGATCGAATCCGCGGCGATGGACCTGAACGACGATTTGTGAGGGCGCGGGGTGGGCTCATACCGCGCCGGACAGATACATCATCGCGCGGGGCGGAATGCGCGTGTGGCAGTCTCCCTGCATCCGCGTGGGGCGTCGTCTCGCCCGTCAATGCCCCGGAGTGAAACCCGGGGCTGGAGGCCGTCACAGGCGTGGGCTCGTCCCCTCGTCCCTTCCGGGCGACGAACGACGACGGACGAAATGCTCCTCCCTCCGAGAATATATAACCATGGAATTTGTGACCCTAGGGTCACAAATTCCATGGTTATATATTCTCGGCGAGGTACGAGGCCCCCAGTAGAACTGCTGGCGTCGAGACGCCCGCCCCACAAACGGCAATACCAGAGCGGCGCGGAAGGAAGCTCCTTCCGCGCCGCTCTATGGTGTGCCCAACTCATCTACGCCTGCGAGTAGCATTACATCCGCACTGCGCGGCCGGCTTCTACCAGCCCGGCGCGTAAGAGTTCGCGTTCGCCCAGGGCAGATAGGTGTCCATGGTCGCCTTGTCCGCGGCGTAAGCCTTGCTGGACTTCATCCACTTCACGTGACCATCAACGTAGGCGATATTGCGGCCCTCATTGTGGGGCTCGGTGGCGTCCGATGTATACCCCGCGCCGCACCCGGTGGGGACGCGCTTATACGGCCGCCACGGGTTACCGCCGTCCGCTACCCAGAAGAGTTCCGCGGGCTTTTGAACCTTGGACATTTCCGTGCCGCGGCCATTGCCCAGACCCCGGCAGTTCCAGCCGTAGCTGCTGTTGAGGTTCATGGCATTGGCCCATGAGGACCAGTAGGAGCAGGTGGTGCGCCCCGTGAAGATCTTGCTGGGGCAGATGAACAACTGGTTGTTCTTCACGTACGGGAAGATGACATGTTCCGGCCACGAACCGCCCGGCGTGTTGCAATTGGCGCCCTGGTTCCAGCCCACGTAGACCTCGTCATTGTCCTGGCCGTACATCAGCGCACCCAGAGCGACCTGCTTCAGATTGCTGGCACAGCTTGCCATCCGGGCTTTTTCCCTGGCCCGCGCGAATACTGGGAACAGAATGGCGGCCAGGATCGCGATAATCGCGATGACCACGAGCAGCTCAATCAGTGTGAACCCCTTGCGCCTCATCCTGACACCTCCGGAGATATGTGATGCCACTTTCTTCGCGCTTTCTTGCGAAAGTCCTTTGAGTCTAAAGTACCGATTTTGAGGGCCCAATGAGGGCCGCCGATAGCCCTTTTCCTGAACAGTTCACGTGAAGACTCTCGAAACACGATCTTTGACGCAAAGCGCCCGTCCCACGCAACTCGAGATGGACAAAGTTCTTGCAGGACGAGGCCCAAGCGTGGAGAATCACTGAAGGTGTGTTTCACCGGGGAGGGAACTGCTCCAAAGTTGGAGAGGCTGCTAGCCCTGCCCGCCCATTGGCAGGCGTCGTTCCGCGCCAGGCAAATCGTGACGCGGGGGCGTGTAGCTGTCACGTTCTACTTTTCTCAATCTACCGTTCTCGCCGACTTGCAGATTCATTGCACCCCGGGAGGGATGGTTCGTTGATGAACCCCACTAATGGTCTGTTCATGGTCGTGATCTGCCTTGCGCTGAGTGTCTCCTGCGCGTGGGCACAGGGCGTAAATGACCTGTCCCTGGGCGTGGCTTATGCGGACATGGGGGACTTTGACTCCGACTGGGGGCTGCGCGCTCAGACGTGGCTTTCCGACAGCCTGCTGCTCACCGGCGGCTGGACCAATGTGGACTGCACGGTCATGGCCGAAGGCGGGCCGATGCACGTTGACGGGCAGATGTGGCAGCTTGATCTGAGCTATGTCTGGAATATGAGCGGCTGGTACGTGGGCCTTGGCGGCGGCCTGCGGAACATCGATGCCGACTGGACCCTTGCCACCCTCACCAGTGACGCGAAGAAGCTGAAAGCCGCCGGGCACGCGCTCATCGGCAAGCGCTGGGGCGACATGTTCGTGGACCTGCGCTACGAAATGGGCAGCGACCTGTTCGGCTACGATGCCGACGGCCTGCAGGCGACGCTGGGGATGACTGTGGATACCGGGAAGATCGGCGCGGCGCTCAGGGGCGATGGCGAAGCAAAGCCCTTCTACTTCGACCAGTTCCGCCTGCCGGGGGTATCTTCGGCGGCGGTGAAGCCGGCGGGGATGAACAATTGCGGCGAGTTCGACGAGGAGTCGAATTACTGGGACCAGTTCCGGTTTCCGAAGCAGTTCCCGTGAGGAGTTATCCCGCGTAGGCCGACCGTCTCGGTCGGCGGGATGGACACGCGCCAAACCTTCGGTTCCATTGTAGGAGCGGGCTTGCCCGCGAACGCCTTCCACCGAAACGGCTAACGACTTCGCGGGCAAGCCCGCTCCTACAATGGATTGGGGCGTCAGATAAGAACAGCGGCGGGCACGGCGACCACAGATGGTCGCTGCCAGCCCGCCCCACGCGGATGAAGAGGAAATTTGACGTTGGCCTTCAGGCCCCTAAGCGCGTCGGTCACGACGCGCCGGGCCGTCCGCCTATAGCCAGGGGCGCAAGCCCCTGGAATCCTGGCCCCGCCGATGAGAAGAGCCCCTGAAAGGGGCGGCAGAAAACCGACGGCGCACGGCCGGCGGGGTACAAGCCCCCGCCCTACAAACGGCATCGCCCTTAGACGCTATCAATTCGGCGTTCACAATACCCCCAGGGAGGGGACGCCTATGATCAGGCTCCGCGGATTGCTCGTTCCCGTGCTGTTGCTGGCCCTGGCGATCCCGGTCTGCGCCCAGCAGGTCAAGGTCTCGGTCCAGCCGGACCGAACCGGCACCGGGACGCTCACCGGCGATTATTACGCCAAGGTCACGGTGGAAGGCGCCGGAACCGCTCGGCAGGTGGTGTTCCGGCTCAATTTCCCCGCTGCGTATGGCCTCAATCAGAACCCGTCGGATATCCAGATCGTGGCGGTGCGTCCGGGCGCCGATGTGATGAGCATTGACGCCAATGACACCCCCACCGCCGACCCATCCGACGACACCCCGGTGGTGTTCGCCGAAGCTGTGAGCGGCTCGCCCACAAATGGCGTGTGGATCGTGGCGCTGATGAAAGATGAGGCCGCGAAGACCACAAAGCATGTGTGCGACATCGTCTTCACCTCCCGCGGACGGGCCACGAAAGACCCGGTGGCTTTCGAAGCGGGGAGCGTGTCGGTGAAGGACGCGTCCCTTGCCGTGCTCTCGAATCAGGGCGTGTTCGGCACCTCCCAGGTCCCGCTGTTCGGGGATGTGAACTGGGACAGCAAGGTGAACGCCCTGGACTTCGCGGTGTTCGTGCAGGCCTGGCGCGAGTACAACCAGTCGGGATTCACCGCGGATAAAGCCCTGGCCGATCTTGCGCCACGGTCCACCGCATCCGGCGTGATTGACCCGGCGGAGATGCTCAGCAGCCAGACCGCGACACCCAAGGCCATCAACGCGCTCGACTTCACAGACTTCGTGCTGTCTTGGCGCGAGTACAACAAGACACAGACCACCGCCGCGCCCCAGACGGCTCCGAAGGAGGAATCTCAGTGAACAGGACGTCAACCGCGTGGAGCGGCCTTTGCCTGCTTGCCTTGGTTGCCTTTGCATCCGGCTCCTGGGCAACCAGCGTGGAGTTCAGCCCGGACCAGTTGACCTTCCAGAAAACCGACACCAACACCCAGAATGTGGGGATTTTCGTCAAGAGCTTCCCCGCCGGCACGGACCTTGGCGGCGCTCTGTTCCTGTTGCAGTATGACACCAACGCCCTGGAGATCTCCAACGTGGTGTTCGATAACACCATCCTGGACCTCAAGGGCCTGGATACCCCGGTGCCCGGCGGCCTGAGCATCAGCGCCAATAAGCTCATGGCCACCGGCACGGTGTCCGACGCGAAGGCCCTGGTGACCTTCGACGTAAAGCGCAAGACCGACACCCCGGGCAATTACCCGGTGACTTTCGCGGTGGGCGACCCGCTGAATGCCCTGAAGGACCTGGTCACCCAGGACATCGCGGTGGCCAGTTGGGGGACCCTCACGGTGCAGGTGACCGAAGGCCCGCCGGACCCGGTGCAGGACCTGGCTCTTACCATGGTCCAGCGCCAGCGCGACCCGATCAAGGTGGGGCTTACGTGGAACACCGGCAAGGTCACCAGCGTGGAGGCCCAGCGCCTGGAAGGCGGCAACTGGGTGAACGCGCCCGCCGGTTTGCTCACCTGGATTCCGGCCACGAAGACGCTTGAAGTGAACACCGGCGTGGTGGGCGTCGAGACCTTCGACGTCCGCCTGCGTGGTCTGGATCAGGGGCAGGTCTGGGATGGAACCGCCGCCGTTGACGCCGCGGCCAACCCGGATGTGGGCTGGGTGCAGCCACCCACTGCCCTGACCGTGGACAATGAAGCCCCGGACCTGACCAGCGCCGTGGCCAATAAAGAGGGCACGAAGATCACCGCCACCTTCCAGGCCGGCGAGATCCTCGACGACGCCACCGCCCTGACCGCCGGCAATTACGCGGCCTCCATCGGCGATCCGCCCGATGCTCCGGCGGCGACGCTCATCAACGTGACCAACGTCACCAAGCTGGGCGACAACCAAGTGCAGCTGACCCTGGCAAGCGCTCTGCCCCGGGAAGGCGACCTGTTCCTGGGCGCCTGGAGCGTGCAGGACGACCTGGGCAACGCGATTGTGGGGACGGACGTGGTCCCAGTAACGCTGCCCGCGTTCCCGCCCACCGACGCCTTCATCAACGTGGATGCCCCGCGCCAGAAGGACCCGATCAAGGGCGCCTTCGGCTGGACGAACGGCTTCACCGATGATGCCGAGTCCCAGTATTCCGACGACGGCGGCGCCAACTGGCACCCCTTCGACGCCACCTCGGACGAGGTGAACAAGACCTGGGAATGGGACACCGACTTCGCGGGCACGAAGAACCTTGACCTGCGCGTGCGATTTACGGAGAAGGGGCAGGTCTGGAACGGGACGGCGATCGTGGACGCGGCCGCCAACCCCGATGCGGGCTGGGTGACCGCCAGCGTCATCCTGGACAATGAAGCCCCGGTTCCCCAGAGCGCAAGCGGCGCGGGGAACCTGGTGTCCATCACCTTCAAGACCGACGAGGCGCTGGACCCCGGCTCCGTAGCGACCCTGGCGAATTATGAAGTCGTGGACATGGGCGTCATCACCGCGGAACACGCGGGCGCCCTGCCCATCACCGAAGCGCGCCTGGCGGCCGGGACCCAGAACGTGGTCGAACTCGTCCTGGGCGAGAACCTCCTGGCCACCCAGCGCTATCAGGTGAGCGTCAAGGACGTTGTGGACGCCGTGGGCAATGCGCAGGCCACCCCGGTGGACCTGGAACTGACCACCGAACCGCGCCCCGGAAAGAACGTGGCGGTTGTCCTGAATGCCGGCGCGCGCCAGAAGGACGACGTGGTCATTGACCTGACCTGGACCGACGGCTTCGCCACATCCCTGGAGCTTCAATATGACGCGGGCGGCGGCTGGACCGATGCCGCCGGCGCGGTCGCGGATATCGGCGCGAAGCAGTTCACCTGGACCACCGGCTTCGCCGCACCCACGGCTCTGCAGGTGCGGGCGCGGGTGATCCACCGCGGCAAGGTCTGGGACGGGACCGCCAACGTGGACGCGACGCCCAATGTGGGCTGGTCGGCGCCGGTTGCCCTCACCGTGGATAATGAGCCGCCCACCCCGGTTTCCGCGGCGGGCAGCGGGAACATGATCGAGCTTGCATTCCAGGCCGGAGAAGTCCTTCACGCCGACGATGTGAAGAACACCGGGCATTATGTGGTGACCGATGAGGGCGTAGCCACCACCGCCCTGGGCGACGTCATCGGGGTGACCAAGGCGGCCCTCAAGGCCGGCGCCACCAATGTGGTCATGCTCACTCTCGCCTCCGAACTGTCCCCCGCCCAGAAGTACAAGCTGGCGGTGCAGAACGTGATCGACGCGGTGGGCAATGCCATCGCGCAGACCACTTACCTCAACGTGATCACCGAGCCGAAGCCCGGCAAGAATGTTGCGGTTGTGCTCAACGCCGGCGCGCGCCAGAAGGACGACGTGGTCATTGACCTGACCTGGACCGACGGCTTCGCCACCGCGCTCGAACTGCAGTATGACACCGGCGGCGGCTGGACCAATGCCGCGGGCGCCGTGGGCGACACCGACGCGAAGACCATCACCTGGAACAGCCCCTTCGGTGGGACCCAGGCGCTGCAGGTGCGGGCGCGAGTGGTGCACCGCGGGAAGGTCTGGGACGGAACCCAGAACGTGGACGCGGCGGCCAATCCGAATGTGGGCTGGTCGGCGCCGGTTGCCCTCACCGTGGACAATGAGCTGCCCGACCCGGTTTCCGCCGCGGGACAGCGGGACTCGGCGGATGTGGTGGTCACCTTCAACGCCGGCGAGCTTCTCGATGAGACGGTGGCCGAAGACCTTGCGAGTTACACAGTCACGGACGAGGGCGTCATCACCGCCAACGGCTCGCCGGTGCTGCCCATCGCTTCGGCGAACCTGGAAGCCGCGGGGAACGTGGTGACCCTCACCCTGCAGAATGTCCTGGCCGCCGGGAAGAAATACAAGGTGACGGTGAACGCGGCGAAGGACGTGGCGGGCAATGAACTGGCCGCCCCGGAGGGCCTGGCTTTCGAAATCCCGGCCAATCCGGAGCTTGTGAGCGCGGTTTTCGTGAACCGCACCCGGGTTCGCGCCACCTTCGACAAGGTGATGGACATCGCCACCCTCGGAGCCGCCGACTGGACCCTCACCGCAGCGGGCGGCGGAACGGTAGCGGTGACCAATGTGAGCGACACGGGGGACGGGAAGAGCTTCAACCTCACCACCGGCCTCCTGGCGCAGAAGACCGATTACACCCTGACCGCACCGCCCAATGCCGCGGATACAGGCGGCCTCACGGTGCGCCCCGACAAGGACGAGGCGACCTTCACCAGCCGCCGCTGGTTCGACTTCGACGCCGGGACCCGGACCATCGGGATCCCGCTCACGGATACGGGCCGCGTGCTTACCCTCACCGGCGCGGACGGCGTCGCGCGATATGATGCCGGCGCGGGCGCGTATGTGATCGACAAAGCAGTGGGCGGCGCCGAGGAGATCCAGCAGGTGCCCGGCATGGGGTACTTCGCGAAGTTCAACGCGGCGCGGACGGCCTACTTCGACGGCGACCCGCTCCCAGGCCCGGTGGCCTTCAATGCCCCCGCGGGCTGGAGCATTATCAGCCCGCCGCGGAACATCTCTCTGGGCAATATCAACCCGGCAATCCCCTACGCCTGGTATTACGACGGGACCGGCTACGTGCTCAAGGCCAATATCCCTGCGGGCGGGCTGAACGTGGTGGATGATAAGCTGGACGCCTGGAAGGGGTACTTCATCAAGCGCGCAGCGGCGGGCAATGTGCAGATCGGCACCGCCCAGGCGTCCGCCGCTCCCCTCAGCTTCGGCGAGGATGCCAAATTGGTGCAGCTTGTGGCTTCTGCGGGCGATCTGGCAGACACCATGAACTTCTGCGGCATCGGCGGCGACGCGGTGGAGATCGCCAACCCGCCGCTTGTTGATGGCGCGGTTGACCTGGCCTTCGCGGGCTCGGGGGACGCTCTGGCGGTGGACGTGCGCACCGGCGATCTTGCGCAGAAGTGGGACCTCGTGGTCACCACCAGCCTGCCGAATACCGCAGTGACCGTGTCCGCGCCGGACCTGTCCACGGTGCCGGCGGAATATGCGGTCATTCTCACCGACAAGGAAAGCGGGAAGTCCTGCTACCTGCGGACCAGTCCTGGCTTCACTTTCGAAACCGGCGCTGATGGCGCGAGTCGGAAGATGACGCTGGAGATCGTGCAGCGCAGCGGCGCGGCGCTTGTGAGCAGCATGAGCGTGCAGAGCGGCCCCGGCACCGCGGTGGTGACCTACGGCCTGAGCGGGCCGGCATCGGTGACCGCCGAAGTGCTCAATATCGCCGGCCGCAAGGTGCGGCAGATCGTGGCCGACCGTGTGGAGACCGCCGGAACTCACACCCTGGTGTGGAACCTCAGCAGCGACGCGGGAACCGCGGTGCCGCGGGGCCTGTACATGATCGTGATCCAGGCTCGCAGCGAAGACGGCCAGCAGGTGCGCGCCGTCCGACCGCTGTCGGTGAACCGCTAAAGGAGGGCTACTCGCCTGATGACAAAGCTCCCGAACACACTCATGATGCTCGCCGGATTGACGCTGCTATTCAGCGTCCTGGCGCTGGTCGGCTGCAACAGCGGTAGCCCGCCCACCCAGATTCTCGTTGCGGTGACGGGCCGGGTCATGCTCCTACAGGACGGCGGGAACGTGGGGCAGGGCAATGTGACGGTGAAGCTCACGCCTACCGACGGTGGCGACGCGATCCAGCAGCCGGTGAACCCGGACGGGACCTTCGCCATCGCCGACGTTCCCGCGGGCGAGTATGACCTGGAGATCATTCCGGGTGCGGGTGCGAATGTGATCCTGCAGGGCGCGCGGAAGGTCTTCCTGGACAAGGACGACGAGGACAAGCTGATCGACATCCCGACGGTGTACGTGGTGGAGAACCCGCCGGCGCCGCCGCCCAACATCTAAACGCGCGAGGGAGCTCTTCCCTTTGCGCCGCGCACGCTATACGCCCTGGCCCCGGTATGATATCCGGGGCCAGGGTCCCCTGTTCGTTCCCCGGGTTCCCCGGGTTCATCGCGTGGGCGGGCGTCTCCACGCCAGCCGTTGCCGTTTACAGGCGCGGACTCGTACCAGGTGACCGCTTGAGGTCGCCTCTCCGCCTCGCCCTTCCCACTTTATCCCCTGGACACGCCCTCACTCATCAAACCGATCTTCAAAGTATAATTGCAGTTGGCAGCCCGAAACAAACACACTGACGGGAGACCGGACATGACGAAGCTGCTCATCGCCTGCGTACTTCTTGCGCTCTGCGTTCCTCTCCTTGCGCAGGACAAGGACACAATGGTCCAGGTATACGTGAATGGCAATCTGCAGAAGTTCGACCCTTACGCCCGGGTGCGCGACGGAGTGACTTACGTCCCGCTGCGCCAGGGCGCCAATGCGCTGGGGCTTGATGTGAAGTGGATTGCCGAACAGAACATGGCCCAGATCTGCAGCGAAACCGCATGTGTGATGATCCCGAAGAAGGATGGGATCATCGTGAACGGCAGCCTGTTCTTGCCCTTGCGGAAGATGGGGGAGAGCCTGGGGGCGAAGGTGGCCTGGGATGCGGCGCGCAAGGCGGTCGTCATTGAGAAGAAAGCGAACGGGTTCGGGTAGGGGAGACAGTGGGGAGCGTCCTGACGGACGCGAAAGCCGGACATCCCGCAGACGCTCCAGTCCATTGTTGGAGCGGGCTTGCCCGCGACGCCGTCCGCCTTTCCGGTCCACGTCAACGACATTTGCGGGCAAGTCCGTTCCAACAAGTCTGCCGATCCTTATTGGCGCTTGAGGTGCCGGTGCTATTTCCCGCGTGTAGACCACCAACGGCGCAGCCAACGGAGACGACCCCGCCACAGACAACGAGGTCGATGCCTATGTCCAGCCCGCATTACCAGCGCAGCAAGCCCTTGCCGTGGGCATTGCTCATCGCCGCCGTCTGCCTGCCCGCGCTGGCCTGCGCCCAGCTTCCTACCAACCTCCCGGAAGGCCCGCTTCTCGCACGGGCGGTAGTGAACCAGGCTGTTGAGGTCGCCCTTTACGGGCCCGCCACCGCCGGGACCCAGGAGCCCGCCTTGCTCACGGTCATGGCCGAGGGTGATGGGGATACTTCCATCGCTTGCGGGATCGTGATGCTGTCGGCGCCCCGGGACAAGATCCAGTTTCTCACCTCTCCGCCGCCCGCGGGCTGGGCGATTCCGAACGGTCAATGGTCCTCCGACGGTCAAAGCGAGTGGCGCCAGCTTCTCCCCGTCAACCCCGGCGCGCGCTGGGCACTGGGCGCGCTCACCATGTCCCACGTGTACTTCCAGGGAACCGCGGGCGACATTTTCGACGCGGTCCTTGCCGCCCCCGACAGCCCCCGGCCGGAAGACGATCCGGCCCTGCTGGACACGGCCACCCACGGGCAGACGGCCATCGCTTTCGTGGTGGATGAGGACCTGCGCAATCGCCAGGACCTCGCGCGTCTGAAGCCCGGAACCGCCGGCCCACGTGGCGCCCACGGAGTGCGCTTCAGTTTTCCGGTAACCATTCACGACCCCCGCGCCACGGTGCACGCCTGGCTTCTCCTGTACATGGCAGACAAGACCACCGCGAATACCCTCACGGCGGCGATCACCCAGGAGAAAGGGTTCTTCGGTATGGCGGCGGATGACGGCGCCGGACCGCCCCTGATTCTACAGCCCTCAGCAGGGGAGCAAGTGGGGCCGGAACTGGCGGTGGAAGGGCGCATTCGACCGGGTTTGCTGGCCACCGCGTGGGTGGAAATCTACGCCGAGAGTGACCCCGAACTGCGCACGGTTCTCCCGCCGTCTCGGCAGCTTAGCGATGACCAGGGCAACTTCCGGATCCCCCTGTCCCTGCCCACTGCGGACAAGGGCTCGGGCACGCTGGTGTATGAGATCCACGTCCGCGCGGAGGGCCCGGCATTTCGTTCGCCGACCGCAATTCGCAAAGTGCAGTTCAGCGCGGAAGGGGAATAGACGCGGGCGGGTGCCGCGCCAGACAGACACATCATCGCGTGGAGCGGGGGTCTCGCCCGCCGGCCGTCTGTCGTTGCCGGCCCGGTCGTTTGCCGTTCTCGCCGAAGGCCAACCGCAAGCGGTCCCCTCTGCCCGCGCCTACAAACGACAACATCTCAAGGCCATTCACCGTCTGCCATCCGCCGCGCAAACCATACCGACCTCTGATACAAGGTCCTCTTGATCGGCTTCCTTCGCCCACCGTCAGAGGCTGTGGAAAACTCATCGAAACACGACCTCTGATACAAGGCCAAAAGGGCCTAAAGGCGACCTCTGACACAAGCTTTCTCGACCTCTGACACAAGGTATTTCAGGGCAAAGGCGACCTCTGACACAAGCGAAACACGACCTCTGACACAAGCGGACAGGCCTGAAACCCTTGCTGGGCCTACGTTTCAGCTTCCGGGAACTAACGTCTTTAGAACAAGACGTATAGAACTAACAACAGAACTACCCCCGCGCGCCGGTAAACTTTCAACAAGTTTTCCACAATCCGCGCGGGAGCACTTGTGGATATCTTTTCACGGCTGTTGTTGCTTCCTACGGATATAAACGTCAACGTCGAAACGGCAACGACAAACGGCCAGCGGGTGGCGGGTGAGAGGCCCATCTCACCGACACGGCGTTGCGAGCAAGCCCGCTCGTACAATGGCACGGTCCGCCTGCGCGATGCCCTCGGAACCTTGCGCCCTCCTCAAAAGCGTTATACTGTTCGTCCCGATGAAGACGCAGTCTTTCACTCATGGAACGTGCTCGCGGTGAACACCCGGTCCCTGAAGATCAGCGGCATTGTCCTTCTCCTGCTGGTTGTGGTTGCTCTCAGCCACAAGGCGACCAACAGCGATCTGGAGGATCTCGCGCCGAAGAAGAAAGCCGAAGAGCCGGCCAAACCCCAGAAGGCCGAAGATCAGGATCACAGCAAGGGGAAGCCGGTGGAATTGCCCAAACCCATGGGGTCGCCGAATGCTCTGGTGAAGATCAACGTCTACGTGACATCCGACAATACCTGCGACACCACCACTCTGGGCGCCATGCAGGAGCTTGCGAAGGAGTTGGGCGACCGGGTTTACGTGAAGTTCGAGGACCTTTTGGAAGCGGATAAGCTGAAGGAGGCCCAGGAGGCGAAGATCGGCTGCAAGAGCGGGCTCACCATCAACGGCAAGAGCAAGTTCATGCTTCCGGACCGCGGCCTGAAGGGCGCGATTCTGCTGGATGGTCCCATTGGCCAGGCGAACTACGACATGCACGATATCAAGGACATCGTCTATCACCTGCTGGATCAGAAGGGGTTAGTGACCAAGGAGGAACTGGCGGCGCATGAGGCGGAGGCGGCCAAATCCTTGGGGCCGGATGGCAAGCCGAAACGGTAGTCTGGGCCAGGGCATCTGAGGTTTTTGCACAACGATATAACCATGGAATATGTGACCCTAGGGTCACATATTCCATTGTTATATAGTTGTTGGGGAGGGGCATTCTCCGCTCTCGTCACTTGAAGGTCCAGGCAAAATGAATGAGCCGGCTTTCGCCGGCTCATTGGTGGCGATTGCTAAGAAGGGTGCTGGGGGTGGGGGAGGGAGCCCTTCATGCAACCGCCAAACTCATTGACCTCATTATAACCATCTTATCTTCTTTCAAACCTGCTACCAGATGACTCTCGCGCGGCTTACCCGATCTGCAGGAGTCCGCGTGGGAACGTCGAACGTAGCCTAAGAATTCGGACAGTTGAAGCACAGTAGAGGAGCGATGTGGCAGGCCGGGGGCTGCGGCGTCCGGGCATGACCAACAGGCAGAGCAACAGTAACAGGCTGCGACTCCAATGCCATAAGGAGAAAGGGGGGCAGTGGATCGGCATACTCTGATGGCTGCGCGCGTGGTTGCAGGGGGGGAGAGTAGGGGCGCGTCGCCTCCAAGGCGATGGCGGAAATGGCTGGAGGTACACTGGAGTTGCTCGAAGACCTCGTGCGGGTTCTCGACGCCGGGGATTTCTCGGAACTTGGCGATCGTGTGGTGAGGATCGCCCGGCGCAATTCGGGGCTCGAGAGGATTCGCTTTTACCTGGCGCACCCAAGATCTGGCCAGCTCAAGCTGGAGGCGATTGCCGGCGAGCCGATGGACGGGGCGAGCCAGGAAGTGGAACTCTCCTCAAGCACCCTGCTGGGGCGTGTGGCGTTGCAGGAATGCGGACCGGTCATGGCGAGTTTTCCCCCGCCTGCCGCGGTGGGTGGCCGAGCCAACCGGATCCCCGCCTGCATCGTGCCCTTCCGGCTGCCCAGTGCTCATATCGGGGTGATCGTGGGGGAGAACCCTTCCGGCCGGTCGATCTGCGACTACGAGGCTCGGGTGCTTCAGGCCCTGGCGAATTTCTCCGCAGCCGGTATGGGGCGCTCCGTCACTGGAGACCTGGGTATCGGCGCGGTGTCCGTGGTGTCTCACGAACTGCGCACCCCGCTGACGTCCATCGTCGCCTTTACTGAAATGCTCCTTGACGGTGACGGGGGACCCCTGACACCCCAGCAAGAGCGTTACATGCGCAGGATCCAAGAGGGCACGGCGGTCCTTTTCAAGATCGTGGAGGACCTGCTGCAACTCACGCGGCTGATCCAGGGCAATGCACCCATCGAACCCTCAGTGGTGGAGATGCGAGGGTTCATTCGTGACGCGGTGATCAATTTCGAGCCGCAGGCCCAGACGAAGGGGATCTCGCTGCGCGTCAAGCTCCCGCCCGAACTGCCCCGTCTGATCACCGACAGGGAACGGCTGCGCCAGGCGCTGGGCAACTTGATCGACAATGCCATCAAGTACAGCCCGGCGGGCAGCAGGGTGACGGTGCAGGCGAGCGCGGACAACGGGCAACTGTGCATCGCGGTGACGGATCAGGGCCCAGGCATTGCCCCGGACGTGCAGTCCAAGGTCTTCGAGGCCTTCTACCGCTGCCACCGGGAGGATGTGGTGCAGCAGCAGAAGGGTTCCGGCCTGGGGCTCACCGTGGTCCAGTGCATCGTTCGCCTGCTGGGAGCGGAAGTGGGGTTGTCGAGCGATCCGGGCAAGGGCTCGACCTTCAGCCTGCTGTTCCCACTGCGCGACGCCATCCAGGATGAGCGCCCCGGAAATGTCGGAGCTTTCTACGAACAGAGAACTGAATAGAGATGGGGTGGGTGCTCCATGCCGGACCAGCGCATTCTGATTATTGAAGATGACCCTGGAGCGGCGGACGCCGTGGCCGAGAAGGCCAAGCTCGCGGGATTCCAGACCCACATTGAGAGCACGGGTATGGGCGGGCTGTCTGCTTTCGAGCGGTTCGAGCCGGCTCTGGTCGTGCTGGACTTGACGCTGCCGGACATGGACGGGGTGGAGATCTGCCGGACAATCCGCGGGAAGTCGCGGGTCCCGATTATCATGCTCACTGCCAAGGTGGAGGAAGTAGACCGCATCATCGGCCTGGAAATGGGGGCGGATGATTACGTCACGAAGCCTTTCAGCCCGAAAGAGCTGATCTCCCGCATCCGCGCGGTCTTGCGGCGAACGGAGGAGGGCGCCATCCCGACCCCGGGCGAGACCAATCACAGTGCGGCCGGGATTGACTTGGACGAGCGGTGGCACGAAGTGACGGTGAATGGGAAACAGGTGCAGCTTACCCCCATCGAGTTCAAGCTGCTCCTGACACTCATGCGCCACGCAGGCCAGGTGATGAGCCGCGAGCGGCTCACCGAGCGAGTGTGGGGCTACGAGGGATACAGTTCCAACCTACTCGAGATCCACATTGGAAACTTGCGCAAGAAGATTGAAGAGGACCCGCGGCACCCGAGGCGTCTGATTACGGTGCGCGGATACGGGTACAAGATAATGCGTGAAGTCAACGGATGACGGTGCGTGGTTCCGTGGAGGCTCTTGCATGACCGAGGGTTTCGCCCTTATTGTGGAAGACAGCGAATACTTAGCTGAGATGCTTGCCGAAGTCGTGAAGGACATGGGATA
>Ga0255347_1005307_pt1 | contig 14729 bp, 9 predicted proteins | sample wastewater_treat_2_FD_192479 | JGI IMG/M metagenome (GOLD analysis project Ga0255347, IMG submission 192479) | Wastewater microbial communities from Lulu Island WWTP, Vancouver, Canada - plant24 | ecosystem: Engineered > WWTP > Wastewater > Unclassified | place: Canada: Vancouver, British...
TGAGCTCGGTGACGAAGGCGAACTCGGGCTCGGTGATGGCGGGGTCGACCACGCTGTCCATCACCTCCAGCGGGGCGTCGTAGCCGTAGTTTTTGGGCTGCAGGTAAGCCTGCTGCTGCAGGGTGAAAACGCGCCCGTCAGGGGCCGCGGCGCGGATGGTGAAACGGGTGACCCCCGGCTCTGTGAGGCGCGGCACGCCCTGCAGCGCGGTGAAGCCGCCGCCCGAGGCGTTGGCGAAGAAGCGCAGCGGGTAGCCCAGCAGTTCGCCTGAAAGCGCCGTCCGCGGCGAGGGGCTGGCGCGGAAGACCGAGGTTTTGCCCTGGGCGAGCTGGTCGAGGGTGAGGTCGGTGACCAGCGGCAGCAGGGCGCTGAGGCTGCCGCGCTGCGCGCCGGGCAAAAAGAGGGTATCGTTGGCGAGCAGGCGCCAGGGGGCGGGCAGGTCATTGTACAGCCCGGCCAGCCAGGGGCTGGCAGCGCCGTAAGCCGCCAGTTCCAGCGGGGTGAGCCCGTTCACCAGCTGCAGGCGGGTCTGCTCGCGAGCCGCTGCATCCAGGTAGAAGAACGGGTGCCCGGTGATCAGCGCATCGGGGGCGGTGACGAAGTTGAGCCGCTGAAAGAGCGCGGGCGGCAGGCGGTAAAGGCGCTGGAGCGTGCGCGCGTTCTCGCCGGCGGGCACGCTGACGCGCTTGAGCTCACCCTGCAGGTCTTCGAAGCCGGGGATGAGCAGCACCTTGCCGGGCGGCAGGTTGTTGGGGTCCGGCATGGGGTTGAGGGCGATGAGCTCGTTGAGCGAAACGCGGAAGTAGAAGGCCACCTCGGTGAGGGTGTCGCCTTCCTGGACGGTGTAATAGGCGCCGCTGTACTGGGCGCGCGCGCCGCTGAGCGGCACGGCGAAGGCCAGGATGAGGGCGAGGGTCAGCGCCAGGGCGGCGCGCAGGGGTCGGGTCATCAGGGTCTATTGTAATGGAGAAAAGCAGGTTTTTCCAAATTCAAAAGCACCCCCGCGGGCATTCGTTTTAAAAAAACGAATCAAAACGAATCTTCCCCGTGGCGAGGCGCCTTCGCTTCAGGCGGGGGGCGCGGGTGGCATCGGCAGGGGCAGGCTGAGTTCAAAGAGAACCCTGTTCAGCCGGTTTATCAGGTCTCATCTGGCGGGAGGGGCTCGACCCGGGGTTTGTTGCGGTATTTGTCGCCAAAAGCCTTGAGCTCGGGCCATTCTTCTTCGAGTTCGAGGAGGGCGGTGCGCAGGAGCAGGGCAGGGTCGAGATCGGGGTCGGGGATGCGCGTGTGGGTGCGGACGAGGCGGTTGATAGACGAGGTGGCGAGGGAGAGCACGCGGAGGAGAGTGGTGGCTTCGTCGAGGTCGTCCACATCCGCGCCGAGCTCGGCGACCTTACGGGAAAAGACGCGCATCACATCGATCTCGTCTTTGAGGGAGGAAACAGCGGTGTCTTCGAGGCCGTCCAGTTCACGCGAAGGGAGGCGGCGGGAGTAGAAGCCGTATTTGAGGGCGTTGGTGTTGCCGGGCTGCGCGCCCCTTTTCCGCTGCTCCTCGGCTAAGCCTGGAGCGGGGAACGGACCTGGCTGAACACGCGCGGGCGGGCGCAGGTCTTCCTCCCATTCCGGCAGCGGGGCGGCCGCGGGGGCGGTCGGCTGAACGGGAACGGGTGGGGCTGGGGGGGGGGGGTCGAGCGGCGCGCCCGGGAGCGGAGAAGAGGAGAGGGCCTTGGCGCTGAGCCGGCGGCGGGCTTTGAGGGAGGCGAGGCGGCGGTGTTTTTTCTGCGCTTGAAGCGCGGCCAGCTCCTCGGGGCTGGGGGGCAGGTCGCTGAAATCGAAGATAAGGGTGGAGCCGCCGGGCGGGGGCGGCGGAGGGGGAGGCGGGGTGGACGGGCGGGGCATTTTTCTCCTGGGTCAAAGGGGTGGGGGATGAAACAGAACAATCGTTCTATTAATCATTATAACATGGCTGTCAAGGGGTGTGGAGAGCAGTGAACCGCGATGGGTTTCGCGCGAGGGGCAGCGGGCTTTCAATCCACCCGAAGAGGGCTATAGAATTAATGAATTTATTTATTCCGTCCAGTCTTTGGCAATGAGCTCAGCCTGTTCGAGGACGGTAAGGGTGGCTTTCTCCTGCTTATCTGGCGGGTAACCGTGCTTGCGCAAGACACGCTTGACCATAACGCGCAAACGGGCGCGGACGTTCTCCTTGACGGTCCAGTCGATGGTGACATTCCTGCGAACTGTCTCGACGAGTTCGCGGGCGATGAGACGCAGGTTCTCGTCGCCGAGGACCTTGACGGCGCTATCGTTGACCTCGAGAGCATCGTAAAAGGCGAGCTCGTCCTCTGTGAGGTCCAGCTGCTCACCACGACGAGAGGCTTCGCGCATGTTACGGGCGAGTTCGATGAGCTCCTCGATGACCTGAGCGGTAGCGATGGCGCGGTTCTGATAGGCGCGGATGGTACGCTCGAGCATCTCCGCGAAGGAACGGGATTGCACAAGGTTGCGACGGGAGCGGTCTTTGATCTCATCATTGAGGAGCTTGCGCAGCAATTCCACCGCGAGATTTGGCTGGGGCATATGCGCCACTTCCTCGAGAAACTCATCGGATAGAATGGAGATATCGGGCTTTTTCAAGCCGGCAGCAGCGAAAATATCAATCACTTCATCGGAAGCGACAGCGCGGGAGACAATCTGCTGAATGGCATGGTCGAGATCCTCCGTAAAACGGGCGCCCTCGACCGTGACCTTGATGATGGCTGAACGGACGGCCTGGTAAAAACCGACCTCCTCACGGACGGCAAGCGCCTGTTCATGGGGGACGGAGAGGGCAAAGGCCCCGGTCATGGCGGCGACAGAATCCAACAGACGGGCACGCCCGTCCTCAAGCGCGAGGATGTGCTCCTGAGCGCGGGGCAGAATCGAAAGGCGGAGCGCGGGTACGCTGGAAGACCAATCCGACCAGTCGAAACCGTGGAATAGACCGCGGCAGACTTCGACCTCGCGCAGGAGCAGGAGAACAGCCTGCTCCTGATCAATGGCGGTGGAACCCAGCCCGCCGCTTTCGGTGTAGATGGCAAGCGCCTGGCGCAGCTGATCAGCCAGACCGAGGTAATCGACAATGAGACCGCCGGGTTTATCGTGAAAGACGCGGTTAACACGGGCGATGGCCTGCATGAGACCATGACCGCGCATGGGCTTATCGACATACATGGTGTGCAGCGAAGGCACGTCGAAACCAGTGAGCCACATATCGCGAACAATAACGATACGGAGCGGATCAGCCGGGTCCTTGAAACGCCTGGCAAGCAGCTCACGACCCTGTTTGTTATGGATAAATGGCTGCCAATCGAGGGGATCAGTGGCGTTGCCGGTAATGACGACTTTGATGGTTCCCGTATTAATATCATCCGTATGCCAGCCGGGACGGAGGGCGATGATGGCTTTGTAAAGGTCGATGCAGATGCGGCGGCTCATGCAGACAATCATGGCCTTGCCCTCGAGGACATCAAAGCGCTGCTCAACGTGGGCGATGAGGTCGCGGGCAATGGAGGTAACGCGTTTATCGGCGCCAACCACCGCTTCGAGAGCGGCCCACCTGGTTTTCAGCTTCTCGACGCGCTCGAGTTCCTCACCCTCGGTGGCCTCCTCAAAATCGGGGTCGATGCGGGGTTTCTCAGATTCTCTTAGCTCGAGCTTCGCCAGGCGCCCTTCATAGTAAATGGGGACGGTGGCACCATCGGCGACGGACTGCTGGATGTCGTAGATGCTGATGTAATCACCAAAGACGGCACGGGTGTTGTTGTCGCGCAGCTCGATAGGGGTGCCGGTGAAGCCGATGAAGGAGGCATTGGGGAGAGCATCGCGCATATGACGGGCAAAACCGTCGATGAAGTCGTACTGGGAACGGTGGGCTTCATCGGCGATGACGACGATGTTGGAGCGGTCGGAAAGCACGCCATAGGAAAGACTGCCAGGCGGGGGGAGGAACTTTTGAATGGTGGTGAAATAGACACCGCCAGAGGAAGCGGAACGCAGAAGGTGAACGAGGTCTTCGCGGCTGTGTGCCTGGACGGGACGCTGGCGAATGAGGTCTGCGCATAGAGAGAAGGTATTAAAAAGCTGGTCATCAAGGTCGTTACGGTCAGTGATGACAACGATGGAGGGGTTCTGCATGGCGGGGTGGAGTACAACGCGCCCGGCATAGAAGGCCATAGTGAGGCTCTTGCCCGAGCCCTGGGTGTGCCAGACCACGCCGATGCGCTGGTCGCCGGGAAAGCCCTCGCGGACGGGTTTGGCGAGATATCGGGAATGTGGAGATTCCCGCAAGGGCAATTCACGAATTGCCCCTACCAATCTGCGAGCGCGGATGGTCTGCTCGACGGCAACGTTGACGGCGTGGTACTGGTGGTAACCAGCCATCTTTTTGATCGGCTGACCACGACCGTCGTCCTCGAAGACGATAAAGTGGCGGATATAGTTGAGGAAACGCGAGGGCTCGAAAAAGCCGTTGACAAGCACCTCGAGCTGAGGGGTCGTCGAAGGCGCGACCTCGGCGCCGGATATGGTTTTCCAGGGGGAGAAGCGGCTTTTGCCGGAAGATAGTGAGCCGATACGGGCTTCGAGACCATCAGAGATGATGAGGGCCTCGTTGTAGGCCATGAGGGAGGGAATTTGCGCCCTGTAGGTCTGGAGCTGATTGAAGGCGGACCAGATGGTGGCGTTCTCATCCGCGGCGTTCTTGAGCTCGATGACAGCGAGAGGTAGACCGTTGACAAAGACGACGAGGTCGGGGCGGCGCACGATGTGGTTCTCAAGGACGGTGAACTGGTTGACGACGAGCCAGTCGTTTTTGGCGGGTTCAGCGAAATCGAAGAGATGGACAATGTCGCCGACGATACGACCGGCGCGGGAGTATTCGATGGTGAGACCGTTAACGAGAGCGCGGTGAAAGGCGCGGTTGGCGGAGATGAGGGCGGGGGATGGGAACAGGATAACCTTTTTAAAGGCGTCCTCGAGGGCGGAGGAGGGCAGCCCGGGGTTAAGGCGGGCGAGTGCGGCGCGCAGGCGGGCGGGGAGAATGACCTGCTCGTAAGACTCGCGCTCGGGGCGGACCCCCTCGGGGTCGATATCCTTACCACAGGCATAGGTGTAGCCCAGGCTGGTGAACCAGCCGATGGCGGCCTGCTCGATGAGGGATTCGGTAAAGTTAATCATCTTTAGGTATATCAAATGCAAGAATTGACAACATCAAATTTCTATCAATATCATCTATGTGACGAAATATATAACGGGTAGTGGTCTCACCTTTTTTCTCCAGCGTTCTAACATAATTTGGATGAGAAATTGTGGTTTTTGGTATTTCTGCTAACACTCTACTAAAATTTTTATTTCTATTAAATATCAGGATTGCTGTTTTTGTATCACGCCATGATGTATAACTTAGTAGTTGATCTATGGTTTCAAGCAATTTCTTCCCGCCACCCCAGAATTTGCATTCCGCAATAAATATATTTTTCCCTTCATGTTTGATTAATATATCTGTTTTGCCTTGGTAATTGAAAGTCTCCCCAGTGGCTCCTCCACCGTACAGACCATTAAGTTGAACCAAGAAATGATCCCGTAATGCCTCCTCATCCATTGTTGAAAAAGATCGGGGACTTTTCTCCATAACTGTTGACATATTAGTCATGGTAATTAATATTTCTTCGTAATATTTAATATCTAATTCTGGTTTGCTTGTTCCGGAGTTTGAGCTTGAAGTAATTGAAGGGAAAACCTTCTTTTTTGTAATTGGGACAGAGTATGTATCTTGAAAGTCTGTAGGTTTTCTTACGGGAAACTCTAGTGATTTAGTTAAATCTTCATTGGTTTGAATTATCTTTTTCCGAATTTCGAATAGATTGAGTAATTTGCGCTCAAGTTGCGTATTGTAATTAACAAGGTCTTTATTAATCCATTCAACATAACGTTTTATGCTTTCTAAAACTTTACGAAACTCATTTTTCAGGAAATCCGGTGAGAAATTTACATCTTGAAATTGAACAAGGATTTCTTGGTTTTTTAATACACATCTGGGTGGATTGAAATCAAAATTTGAGGGTTTTGACCGTAATAAATTTGGATCACCCGAGAATGGAATAAAATATGTGACCAATGTACCCAGCTGAAAAAACGGGCGGGACCTATCAGGAATGAACTTTGAGCGATCTTGGCTAATATCTATTTCTTTTTCTTCTTGTTTAATCGTAATTTGGTCTTCATGCAAAACCACAAGGGAGATTTCTAACTTATCCTTGTATTCTTGTACGAGATCATCGAGTGGAGTGTCCTTGATTGTAAGTGGATTACTAATATTGATGAGTCTTTGAAGTTCTTCATCCTGATTACGAAGGGTCTGACCTAAATCAAAATCGCGGAAAAGTAAATCAGGGATCATTATGTGTTTACCTCGTTAATTATCACCTGACCGGACATGAGTTTGGGTAGCAGGGTGTCGCGGAGTTTAGCTAGTGTTCGTGATTGCTTATTGTTCAAATCAATTTGTTTAAATAAAGGCGTCACTTTTTCAGAAAAGGTTATTAAAAACGTTGAGGGTGGAGCGAAAACCTTGTATTCTTCAAGTGCTTTTTTGCTCAAATGTAAAACTGTTGTCCCGTTTGTGTATCCATAAGCAAAATCTGAAAAATCACCATAAGCCAATAGACAATAAATATACTCATTAGTTATTCCTAGTTGCTTTGGTCGCACTATTACTAGATCTAACGAAGCGACTAGTGTTGTATGAACCTCATTTTCCTCTACTCTGGCAGATCGACCGATCACTTCCGCCATTTGAGTTAAGTCGGTGTGAGCAACAACAACTTCGCCAGGAAATATTCTTTGTTGGGGTTTAAAAAATCCCACAAAGGGTTTTAATCCTTCTTCTTTATAACCACCTCCTCTATTAAAGCTCTTTAACGTTACTAAAGCAATATTCGAATCTTCCACTAAATCTGAACTTGAATAACTAACCCCTTTTACAAATTCTGCTAATTCACTTAGCGACTTAACTTCCCACCCCTCCCTTTCCGGGTTGTCGATGAACATGTGTTTATAGATCGCCCGGGCGAGCTGTTCGAGGGTTTGATTCATGCGACGGTTGAGCTCGATCTTGTCGTCGAGGGCAGAGAGGACTTCCGCGATGGCGCGCTGTTCAGGGAGGGGGGGGATAGAAAAGGTTATCTCCTTTAGGGTTGTCCTTGAGAGTTCCGCGAAAGTGGAACCAGAGGCTTGGGATTTTAAGAAGTCCACATTGAATTTCAACATGTAGAAGATAAAACGATTATCGAAACCCTCTTTAATTACTAAATTCTTAAAACCCTGATTAGTTGTGACAGGATTTTGAGCAATAGCCATATATCCTACAGGAGCCCTTGAGGTTAATAATATAGTTCCTTCAGGGACTATCGTTGCACTGCTATTTTTCAATCCGTGTTCTGTAATTGAACGAGCTCCTTTAGATATGTATCTATATTCGTAATTAGATAAGTCTTTTGGGGTAATCCATGGAATTTCACCACCAAAATTCTTAGGTTCTGAAGTTGATGGAGTTCCTCCATTATAGATTTCAGCAAATTCAGAGACTTTATAAATAGGCCAATCAGGATTCATAATCTAAATTATTTAGCGATAAAAGAATCTTTTCTTCAAGGATCTTACTTCCTTTGAATTGATTTTCTAGAATTATTCGGAAGTTATCGATTTTTTTCTCGATTGGTTCATCATCCTCTTCCACTTCCTCCGTCCCCACATACTTGCCCGGCGTAAGAATGTGGTTATTGGCGCGAATCTCCTCGAGCCCGGCGGATTTGCAGAAACCGGGGATGTCGGCGTAAGTTTCGACACCCGAGCGCCAGGCGTGGTAGGTGCCGGCGATCTTGGCGATATCGGCGTCGGTGAGGTCGCGGTGGCGGCGGTCGATGAGGGTACCGAGCTTGCGCGCGTCAATAAAGAGGGTTTCACCTTGATGGTCACGTGTGTTTCGCGAACCACCCTTCCCACGGGTGAGAAACCAGAGGGTAACAGGGATGGCAGTGGTGTAGAAGAGCTGGGTGGGCAGGGCGACGATGCAATCCACGAGGTCAGCTTCGATGATGGCTTTGCGAATCTCGCCCTCACCAGAGGTGTTGGAGGAAAGCGAGCCGTTGGCCATGACGAAGCCAGCGGCGCCGCCAGGGGCGAGGTGATGGATAAAGTGCTGTATCCAGGCGTAATTTGCGTTACCGACCGGGGGAACGCCGTAGACCCAGCGCTTATCCTCGCGCAGGCGTTCGCCGCCCCAATCGGACATGTTGAAAGGCGGGTTGGCGAGGACATAATCGGCTTTGAGGTCAGGGTGCAGGTCGCGGTGGAAGGAATCGGCGTGTTCGGGTCCGAGGTTGTTGGTGATGCCGCGGATGGCGAGGTTCATACGGGCGAGGCGCCAGGTGGTGGGGTTAGACTCCTGCCCATAGACAGCGATATCATCGCGAGCGCCGCCGTGGGCTTCGATGAACTCCTCGGACTGAACGAACATACCGCCGGTGCCGCAGCAGGGGTCGTAGACACGCCCCTTATAGGGAGCGAGCATTTCAACCAGTACGCGAACGACGGAGCGGGGGGTGTAAAATTCACCGCCCTTCTTGCCCTCCGCGCTGGCGAACTGCCCGAGGAAGTATTCGTAGACGCGACCAAGGATATCGCGGGAGCGGTGTTCCTTTTCTCCAAGCCCGAGAGAGCTGAAGAGGTCAATGAGCTCACCAAGGCGGGTCTTATCGAGGGCGGGACGGGCGAAGTCCATGGGGAGGACGCCCTTGAGGGAGGGGTTTTCGTTTTCAATGGCGAGCATGGCGTCATCCACGAGGGTGCCGATTTCGGGCTGTTTGGCGCTGGTTTGCAGAAAACTCCATCGGGCTTTTTGGGGAACCCAGAAGACGTTCTCGGCGCGATATTCGTCGCGGTCCTCGGGGTCAGCCGCAGGATCGTTGAGCAGGCGAGTGTGCAGTTCTTCGAAACCGTCGGAAATATATTTAAGGAAGAGGAGACCAAGAGCAACGTGCTTGTATTCACCGGGGTCCATGGCGCCGCGCAGTTTATCGGCGGCTTTCCATAAGGTCTGTTCGAAGCCAAGGTTGGCGCCGTTGGATTTTTTGTTGGTAGATTTAGGCATAAGGCATGTTCTCCGTGGTGATGAATCTGCCCTGGTTGGTGAATCGTTACCAGATTATTATACAGATAAACGCAGGAAACAAGGTGACAGCGAGCGCAGTCGATAGTAAAGCGACATCGGAGCGCGGGCGAACCAACTCTTCCAGGTTTTTGGCGCAGCGCCTATAAATTGAGGGGTTGCCACGCCCCGTAAAAACACCGCGGCTCGCGATGGTAATTATCTAATTGCGCGAGCATTTTCTAGAGACAAAAAAAATACGCGCCGCGCTCAATCCCCGACGTGGAGGGAGGTGATATAAGCGTCCAGGCAGCCCAGCGCGGCGATTCACGCCGCCTAATCCCCACGCCCCTGAGCGCGCAGCGGGTATTCAGCGAACGCCGCTGAGACGAGCATGAATAAAAAGGGACACATTGGATATAGCTCTATCAGGGCCATTCTTTGGATATTGTCCTTCAGCGGAGAAGCGAAACGTTATTCCTGACAGTGTAAGGCTGGAAGGTCCATTTTGCACAAATCAATAACGATATTCTCTGACCGGAGCAACCGGCCTTTTGAATTCAGATGGTACGGCGTATCGAACATGTATTCTTTCGCGAACTCGGCCTGGGAGGAGGTATCAAGGACGGGGAAATCAAGTTGCGCTTGAAGATATGCGTCCAAGCGGTTTAAGAGGTCACGAGTGTATGCATCGGTTGGTGTGACCGTATTGGGGTAGACAAAGAAGAGCGTCGCGCCTTTCGCCTCCACATATTCATTGAACCTGTTTAATGAGCGAATGGATCTCTTAATCCAGAAATTGGGCAAAGCATAATCCAGTTTCATTGAGAAATCCTCTTCAGGTTTGCCTTCCAGCTGGTTGGTGGTGATGTCACCTGTTTCAGGGTCGAAGGCTTCTCGTGAATAGACACTCAGGTCACTTTTACAGAATTGACATTTGGGGTTCATTTCAAGTTCAATCATATTTCGTATGGCTTCTGTATGAACGGTTGGAAATGTTTTAAGCAACTGCCAGACTTCATTGAATGTTGAAATATTTTTCCAGCTTCCCGGATCGATCACCAGCATTTGCGCCAGCACCTCGCCCCAACTAAGGCGGTTAAAAAGGATGTGGTACTCAGGGGATACGAGCACAATATCCCCGCTATTAATAGAGGGTTTTATACTGTTGAGCATAAAATGCAAGCCGAGCCCACCCTGTAAGCCGGCATTTACCACCGGCAGACCTGTGCCTTCACTCAGGCGCCGGCTGTCGAAGCCGAAGGCTACGTTAGAACCTCCCACCAGTATGATTTTGGGTGATGGTGTGGAAGAAAGCAAGGCTTGTTTATCAAAAACGGCTGCCACGTAACTATCGAGGTTGTTCTGGCGGTAATTCATCAAAAGGACAGCGTTCACCGCCAGCGTTATCAGGAAAATGCTGAGAAGGTTAATGGTGAAAACCAGGAGACGCCTAGAATTTGAAGTAGACAAAGGGATTGTCTCCTCCCTGGTACAAACCGATTGTGGTTAACGAAAGAATTATAAGAAGATAAACACCCCATCGAAGCCAGTTTGGAGCGTTTTCAAACTTGAACGCATCCTTTTTGATCTCGAGAAATACTTCTACTGCAATGACCACCAGGATCGCAACGCGGGAAACCTGAAAATCGAACACATAGGTGTGAAGTAAAATTTCATGCAGGTCATATTGCATCTGCCCGGGTACGATTATGCTATTGAAAAGCGTCAACGCGTGCTGCAAGTTGTCCGAACGAAAGATCAGCCAACTAAAAGTCAGCACCGCGAAGTTCACCAATACGAGAAATATCTTTAAAGCCAGAGGTTTTTGGTGATTTACCGTGTGGGTGCTTCGCCACCACACGACCAACGTATAGAAGAAGGCGTGGTACAAACCCCAGACGGCAAAGGTTAATCCAACACCGTGCCATATCCCGCTCAAAGCCATGGTGACCACCGGAGGAATACCCAATGCCACAAACCCGGTACTCTTGAGGCCTGATTTTAAGAAAAATCTTCGCAGGGGGTAAAAGATATAATCTCTCAGCCATGTAGAAAACGAGAGGTGCCAGCGATTCCAAAACTCCACGATGTTTTCAGAGAGATAAGGGCGTTTGAAATTTTGGGTCAGGTTGATGCCAAACACCCTGGCGATACCCAGCGCAAGATCGGTATAACCGGAGAAATCCAGGTAAATCTGAAAACTCAGAAAAACCAGCGCAATCATAACGGTCCAGCTGTGATAAGTCCCGGGGTTGTTAAAGACTTCGTTTACAAAAAGGGCCAGCCTGTCGGCAATGACCACTTTTTTAAATAAGCCAAACAACATCAAGCGCATACCGGCGGTAATATCATCCCTATTCAAAGCGGATGGATGGTGAAATTGAGGGAGTAATTTCTTTCCGCGTTCGATTGGCCCCGACAAAATTTTTGGAAAAAAGGCAAGATAGAGGGCAAAAATCCCTGGGTTGCGCTCTGGTTTGATTATTCCTTTAAATACATCCACCAGGTAACTGATGTTTTGCAGCGTGTAAAAAGATAAGCCGGCTGGTATCAGAAGCCTACCGGTTTTTGAAGCCAGGATAGTCATCAGCGTTGAACCTGGAGCCAGGAGGCTGGATAGATACTTGAACAGAAACAGGAACAGAATATTGAGGATAATTCCACATACCAGCAAGGCCCGTTTCTTTGAAAATTGCCCAGATCCCAGGCCAAGACCAAAAAAGTAATTGAGAACGGTGACAGCGACCAAGACGATGATGGTCCACGATCCTACGCTGTAATAGAAAGCGTAACTGGCGACGAGCAGTAATATCCAGCGCGTACTGCGTGGAAGGATGTAATATATGAGGGCTAACAGGCCGATTACAGGAAAAAGAATAAGGGGATTGAGATAAGCCAGCTGCATAGATACAGTTTACATTGAAATTAACAATGAACCATTTTACCTGTATTCCAGCGAATTAACCATCCCATTATGAAGCGCCTGTGAAATTATACAAGGAGATCACGATGGAGGCAGCACAAACAACCTGGAACGCGGGGACAGCGCCTCATCCGCGCAGGCTGGCGCACCCTGGCGCAGATAAAAACGCCCAGCAGTTTTCATGCTGGGCGTACCAAGAACACGCCAGGGGCGCATTCCTCAAAAATACGCGCCGCGCTCAATCCCCGACGTGGAGGGAAGTGATATAAGCGTCCAGGCAGTCCAGCGCGGGGGTGAAGGTGTTATCGGGCTGGCTGTTCATCAGCGCCTTCATGGCGGCGTAGTAGGCGCTCATGTCCTCGTCGTACGAAGGCGACGTGTATGAAGGGATGGCGATGCCGCCCGGGGGCACCAGGCTGGAATCATACGTGGGCGGCAGCAGGGGGTGGTTGACCGGGAAGATGACCGACACCCAGTACTTGCCGTCGGTGGTGAGCCCCTGGAAGGTATAGAAGAGGTCGTGGTTGTTGTAGGGCACGTAATACTGCCCATAAGAGGTGAGGTAGCGCACCCCCGAGCCGTTGGCAAAATCGAGGTACTTCGCCTGGGCGTGGAAGATCTGACCGGCGCCAGCCATCACCAGGAAGGGCAGGGAGGCGTCGCTATCCGGCGGGCGGGTGGCGAGCAGGGTTTGCATTTGGGCGATGGTGGGGGCGGCGTAGTTTTCAGGCGCGGCGGCGTAGGCGGAGGCAAACCCCTCCACCGGGAAGACGCGCATGAACGGCTCAAAGAAGGTGCCGCTGAGCGGGTAGCCGCTGAAGCTCACACGGCGGTGCTGCGGGTACACCTCCTGCGGCCCGCCTTCGGGGTCGTAAACCTGGCCGGGCACGGTGAGGCCGCTGGCGGAGACAGGCAGGCAGGGCGGGATGCGCATATAGACGCCGCCGAGGTTGAGCTCGGTGCCGGCGGGCGGGGTGGGCGCTTCGGCCGGCAGTTCGGTGGCGGCGGGCTGGGTGAAGCCCGGCGGAATGGGGGCTTCGGTGATGACGACCAGCGGCGGTTCAGGGGGCGGCGTTTTCGCGCCCGGCCCGATGGGCAGGTTGCAACCTGCCAATAAAACCAGCAGCACAGACAGGAGAAGTAATTTTTTCATGGGTTCCCTCCTTCATGATAGGCGCAACAGGTTGACAACCTAATCATAGCGCAAATTTCGCTCAAACGCGGTGGTAAAAACCGGATTGAACGATCTTCGCGGCGGGGAGGGGAGGCTCAGATTTCGGCGGCGCTGGCGAAGGGGTAAATTTCGGTGCCGCGCGCGGCTTCGCGGATGGCGGGGTCATCTGAGTAGAACCCGCGGCGCTCTGGGGGGATGAGCTCAGCGATGCGGCGCATGATGGAGTGCCCTATCTCGTCCAGTTCAGCGCGCGAGGGGCGCCCGCTGGCGCCGTTGGTGAGCGGCCCGAAGGGCTTGCCGATATTGAGGGTCACGGGGGCGCGGCGTTTGCCGAAGTGTTTGAAAAAACCCACCGCGCCGTCAATACCGATGGGCAGGAGCCGCGCGCCGGTGTGCCAGGCGAGGAAGGCCGCGCCCGGGCGGGGCGGTCGCAGCACAGTGGCCCAACTGCCGCCTTCGGGGAAGATACCGAGCACGCCCTGCTGCTGGAGGATGGATTCAGCCCCGTACAGCGTATCGCGCGAGACGCTGCCGCGCGCCGTGGGGATGACCCCGAACATGCGCTGGAGAAAATGCGTGACCGTCGGCGCGTTGGGCATGCGCGCGCCGCCGACAAACTCCATGGGGTAGGGCAGCAGGTGAATGAACATGAGCGGGTCAAGGAAATGAAAGTGGTTGCCCACCACGATCAGCGGCCCGCCGGCGGGCAGGTTCTCGCGGCCGTTCACCCGCACATCCGCCAGCACGCCGAAGGCCAGCGCGATGCCCGATTTAAGGATGCGCCGGATGAACTGCCGGCGCGGATAGGGAATGTGTTTTTTCATGCGTGGAGGCTTGTCCTCTCTAATGATAACGCCGGCGCTACTCATCAAAACGCAGCGGGTCCTGGGGGGTGACCTTGCGCACGATCAACAAGAAGAGCAGCCCCACAACGAGGAAGACCACGATAGAACCGATGGACCAGAGGATGCCGCCGCTCTTGGCTGCCTGCTCGCTGAGACCGCGGTTGAGGTAATGGCTGGTGAAAGCGGCGTAAACAGAACCGAACACCCAGGGACCAATGAAGGTGGAGGTGCGCCCGGCGACTGAAAGGAAGCCGTAGAACTCAGCCGTCTTGGTGGGGGGAGAAAGCTGGCTGACCATGGTGCGGCTCACCGCCTGCACGCCGGAAAGGGCAAAGCCGGCCAGTCCGCCGATGATATAAAAGAACACCTTGTTGCGCGTGAAGAAGAGCAGCGCAATCACCAGGATGAGCATTATCAGCGAATAGAGGATGGCCTGCTTGCTGCTCTGGCGGTTGGAAATGCGCCCAAAAAGGTAGGCTCCGCCCGCGCCCGTCAACTGCAGGATGATGATGAGGATGATCAGCTCGGAGGTCTTGAACCCGTAGAGGATGCCGGCGATGATGGCGGCGTTGTCCATCAACATCATGATACCGTCGT
>Ga0255347_1005311_pt1 | contig 14719 bp, 10 predicted proteins | sample wastewater_treat_2_FD_192479 | JGI IMG/M metagenome (GOLD analysis project Ga0255347, IMG submission 192479) | Wastewater microbial communities from Lulu Island WWTP, Vancouver, Canada - plant24 | ecosystem: Engineered > WWTP > Wastewater > Unclassified | place: Canada: Vancouver, British...
CATGATCATCACACTCTGCTTCCGAATCTGGGGGGTATTTACAGGTGCCGTCACCGTTGCAGGTTGCACCAACTACAGTGCCGCAATATGGAGGGTTGTCGCAAGAATAGTCAACTCCCACACACGAACCATCTAGCTGACACACGTCGTCAAAGGTACAAGCATCGCCATCGTCACACGATTCCCAAACCGCGATCTCGTATGTACAAGTACCGTCCCCATTACAAATGGCACCATCAGCAGTCTCACATAAACCTGGTTCGTCGCATGAATAGGAAGTCCCCAAGCAGATTTTGTTGGGTCTGCAGTTATCGTCATAAGTACAAGGATCTCCATCATCGCACGCCCTATTTATGTCCGCCGGATAGTTACAGGTACCATCGCCGTTACAGATCGCTCCCTCGGACGTTTCGCAAAACCCTGGAGAATCGCATTCGTAGAGTGTTCCAAGACAGACAGGCAAGCCATCTTGGCCCTCCTGACAGTGGTCATCAATGGTACACGGATTGGCATCATTACAGGCTTTTCCCTGTTCTACAGGATAGTTACAGGTGCCATCACCGTTGCAGGTTGCACCTTCAGCTGTGGTGCACTCTGGAGGCTTATCACACATGTAGAAAGTGCCCCGACAAGACTTGTTATCCTGGCATTTATCATCATAGGTGCACGCCAGTTCATCGTCGCACGGGGCGCCGGCATCAGCTGGGTAATTACACGTACCATCACCCTTACAAGTTGCCCCCTCGGCCTTCTCACAAAACCCTGGAGTTTCACATGCATATGCGGTTCCAGCACAAATGCCGTTTCCGAAGCCATCATCCATGCACACATCGTTAAAAGTGCATAAATCCTTGTCGTTACAGGCAGCACCAACGTCTACCTGATAGGTACAAGTACCATCTCCATTGCATATAGCGCCAACTTTGGTCTGACAAAAACCTGGGGAATCGCATTGATAGGTTGAGCCCCTACAACTTTTATCGGCCTGACAAACATCGTTTATTGTACAGGGGTCACCATCGTCGCATCTAACTCCAACAGCCGCCCTATAGGTGCAAGTGCCATCACCATTGCAGGTTGCCCCTTCGGCAGTTTCACAAGGTCCAGGCGCATCGCAAGAATAGCGAGTCCCAATGCATTGAGGGCCTCCCGCCACATCGGATCGGCACTGATCGTTTACAGAACAAGGATTGCCATCATCACAGGGGTGTCCCTCATTGAACGACCATTCAGTTGGATGCGCTGGGTCACATACAAGGCATTTCCCCTGTGTTGTTTGAGCCCTATGACAAACAAGGTCAATCAGGCAGTAGTTCTTTTTGATTCTTTCAAGGCAGCCTCGGACGGGGTCACAGTAGTTGTCAGTACAGACAAGCCAGCCTTCGCAATTCTCGTCGGGGCCGCTAGGCACACAAGAGCCTTCAGCGCACTTCTCAGCTAATAAAAACGTCAACCCGTCGCACCTACTTCCAGGGCAATCCCCACATTCTCCACCGCATTGGTCGGGGCCGCACTCCTTGCCATCACACTGGGGGACACAATTCTTGCACCGCGCATTGGCGCATCCAGCGCGACACTCTGCAACGACTTCACCAGCCTGGCCGCAAGAGTCAAACCAGCAGACGTTGTCACCACAGCAGTCCTTATGATGCTTGGGCTCGCAAGTACAAACGCCCTCTATACAGATTTTACCCCCATCACATTCGCCACACGTGCCTCCACAACCGTCTCCACCACAATTGCGACCCTGGCAATTTGGCTCGCATATCCCATCATCACGTCCCTGCGTTATCTCGTCGATGTCAAGAATGTCGTTGTCATGTGAGTCTGGCGAGACCGCCTCTTCAGCAACCATGTCAGTTTCGGCGTCGGTGTCACGGTCTCCAAAATTAAACTCTGGTCGACCATAATCATATCCTTCACCGTAGTCCCTGCGGTTTGGATCCGAGGAACCAGGCTCCAAGGTTGGGCCAGTCCCACCTCCGCATGCTGACAGGATCGATAACACTGCAAATACGGGTAGAAGCCTATGTGTCATGATTCACCTCTCAGCATGAAAACGCCTTCTAAAATGGTCTAAAAAGTAACAGCACACAACCATTTTTCCAAATTGCTAGCGCCATCATTAAGACTGGCATATCTAAGGGTAATGTCAAGTCCAAAATCCCCAGCCGGTATTATACAAAATTCTGACAGTGAACGCTTGCCCAAAATCACCCAATGATTCGCGTACCAGCCGTGATTTTAGGTTGCCGAAGCGTGGATTTATCGGTACATTTGCAACCCTCAGGTTGGCCTGGGTTTCCTTTGAAAAAGGCGGCTATATGGACATGGAAAACACGAACGCTCCAGACCTAGAAAACATTAGACCAGACTCCCAGCAAGACGTCGCACCCACGTCGACAGATAGCGAAGGTTTGGATTTCATTAGGACTATCGTCGAAGAGGACTTACGAAACAACAAGCATAACGGCAGGATTGCCACCAGATTTCCACCGGAACCAAATGGCTATCTTCACATCGGCCATGCCAAGGCTATCTGCGTGGATTTTGGAGTCGCCCTGGAGTACGGCGGGACCTGTAATCTGCGTTATGACGATACCAATCCGGTAGTCGAAGACGTTGAATTTGTTGACGCTATTGAAGAAGACATCAAGTGGCTTGGTTTTGAATGGAACGCCAAATACTACGCCTCGGACTACTTTGAGAAGATGTATGAACTGGCCGAATTGATGATCAAAAAAGGCGTGGCCTATGTGGACAGCCTTTCAGAGGCCGAAATTCGTGAATATCGCGGCAATTTCTATAAAAAAGGCGTTGAAAGCCCCTATCGTGGCAGAAGTATTGAGGAAAACCTGGACCTTTTTCGCAGGATGCGGGCAGGTGAATTTCCAGACGGTGCCCACGTGCTGCGCGCCAAAATCGACTTAAACAGCCAAAACATGAACATGCGCGATCCCTTGATTTACCGAATCAAGCATGCACATCACCATCGTACTGGCGAAGATTGGTGCATCTATCCGATGTATGACTTTGCGCACCCAATTTCAGATGCCTTGGAAGAAATTACTCACAGCCTATGCACCTTGGAATTTGAGGCCCACCGGCCGCTTTATGAGTGGTTTATTGAGCAGTGCGAGGTTTTTCCTTCCAGACAGATTGAATTTGCGCGCCTGAACATCACCTACACGGTGCTGTCGAAACGCCGTTTGTTGCGCTTGGTGAATGGCGGTTATGTGAATGGATGGGATGACCCGCGGATGCCAACCCTTGTTGGAATGCGTCGCAGGGGCTATTCGCCAACTGGGATCCGTAAATTTGTGGAACGAGTCGGGCTGGCTAAAACAGACAGTATCGTTGATGTGGCCTTGTTGGAACACACGATGCGTGACGATTTAAACGACACTGCCCCACGAGTTATGGGGGTGCTGAGGCCCTTGAAGGTGGTTATCGATAACTTCCCGGATGATCATGTCGAGTGGTTTGATGCGCCTTATCATCCTGACGATCCAAGCTTTGGAAGCAGGAAGATCCCGTTTTCAAAGGTATTTTATATCGAAGAGGATGACTTTAGAGAGGATCCCCCAAAAAAATGGTTCAGGCTGACCAAAGGCAGCGAGGTCAGGCTGCGCTATGCCTGCCTTTTTAAGTGCACAGATGTGATTAAGGATGAAAACGGTAATGTGGTCGAGCTTCATGGGACCTGGGACCCTGACTCGAAGGGGGGTACGGCCCCAGATGGCCGCAAGGTTTTGGGTACCATCCACTGGGTTTCAGCAGAACATGCTGTTGACGCTGAAATTCGACTGTATGATCGATTGTTTACCAAAGAAAATCCAAATGATGTCGAGGAAGGCAAGGAATTTACAGACTACATCAATCCTGACAGCCTTCAAATCCTGAAGGGCTGCAAATTAGAACCTGCTTTGGCTGATTTTGATGGTTCTAAGACCTTGCAGTTTGAGCGGCTTGGATATTTTTGCCTGGACAATAAGGATTCAAAACCTGGGGCACTGGTTTTCAACCGTACCGTTTCGCTTCGGGACACTTGGGCCAAGATTGAGGCCAGGACGACAGCCAAAAAGGAAGCCAAGGCCGCGCCACAAAAGCCTGTTCAAGAAAAGCCTGAGTTGCCAAATGCCGCAGCCAGAGACGACTTGAAAGCGTTAGAGCCTGAGATAAGCTTCGACGATTTTGTAAAGGTTGATCTACGTGCTGGGCTTGTAAAAGACGCTTCACTGGTGGAAGGCGCAAAAAAGCTGCTGAAGCTGACCGTGGACCTGGGAGAGGGGCGCTACCGCACTATCTTTGCCGGGATCAGGGCCTTTTATCCAGATCCGTCAGTGCTAGTGGACCGCTTCGTGATAGTGGTGGCAAATCTAAAGCCTCGCCAGATGAAATTTGGGCTTAGTGAAGGTATGGTACTAGCAGGTGGTGACGATAATAACGTTCTGATCGCCACCTTTGACGGACAGTTGAAGCCTGGTGACCCTGTAACATAGGACTCATTCAGTGGAGACGGCCGCGCCAGTAGACATAGTCAGACGATTTTCTTCTCAGATTGATCCTAAAATCCGCAGAAACATGGTCTTTAGAACTGTTAAGGAGCTTGGGCCATTGGAACTGTGCAATCTGCTGGGTTATCTTTGTTATTCGATGCCCAATATCGAATTGGCCCCAATATGGCTTGATGTTGTGTTGGCGGCTTTGGCATGCATTGATGAGGCCCCTGATCGATTTCAGGCTTCGTATCAACATCTGTCCAACCATCCCAGACAGCTGGCTCTGTCCTTTTTGATTGGAACTGATGATGCCTGCTCGGCAATTACAGGCTCAGAGCCAGTAATTTATGACTATGAAGATGTGCCCTTGGGAGTCAGGAAGACCAGGGCCAGAGGCCAAAATCGCTGTCAGCTTGATGTGCTTAGAAACGACCCTGCTCCCTCGGTGATTCATATTCTTTTGGAAAATCCACGCCTTGTAGAAACCGATGTATTAAGGATAGCTGCAAAAAGGCCACAGTCGGCAAAAACCTTCTACGAGCTGGTCAGTTCATCGAGATTTGGTCTGCGCCAACCTTTGATAAGCGCAGTCTCGATGAATCCATTTACTCCAATTCGACTGGCAATCGCACTGGTGCCCATGCTGCCAAAGGGAATTCTGAAAGAAGTAGTGACCTTAACTGCTTTAGATGAATCGATCAGACAAGCAGCAAACGCCTTTTTAACCTGACCCTGTCCCTGACCCCTGTCCCCTGACCCTGTCCCTGACCCCTGTCCCTAAGCCGGGTCATCCTCAACCGCGCCGGCCCGCTCAACCGCCTCACCAATCGAGTCAATGAACACCTCGACGTCATATTTGGGGCGATCAAACTTCTTGGGGCTACCCTCAAAATAACCTCTCAGCAGCAAAAGCCGCTCAGTCCCAGCAAGAGTGGCCAGATGCTCGAAAAACCTAACTTGCTGAAACCACGGATGGAGATGCTCATACAGCTCTTTTTGGACCGCAGGGTCGCTAAGCGGCAAATTCTGGGCTGGCATATCACTGACGATGTACATGACGTGCCACCCAAACGCACTTAGCACCGGCGCTAAAAACGTCCCAACCTTACCATTGATGACACTATCAACAACCGCATCATCAAAGAGGATTGTGCCCCTTTGCATCTGCCTTTCCTCATCATAAGAAAAGGAAAACTCCTGAAACGCCAAACGAGGGGCCATTGCTTGATACTTCTCTGCCAAAAAGAACAAATCCTCATGATCCGGCTGCTCAGCCGTCAAAGCCTGCCAAACCCTGCCCATCGCCTTTTGCCCCTCCTCAAAACAAGCAATTGATTCCGGGGTGTTACAATCAGCAGGCCTACCATTACAACAGTTCCATTGATAATCCTTCACTTCAAACGTTCGATGATGAACAAATTTTGAACGCACTCGTTGCTGCGAGTACAGATACTCAAAATCTTCAAAGGGAACGTCAGCCTGTGTAAAACCAGTTTGAAACTTATCATCCAACAGGCTTAGTACCAAGGCCCGCTCCCAGACAAGCCTACTCGCCTCACCATCCTCCTCACCCACCTTTATTGCGGCTTGAGCAGCCAACTCGCGGTCAATCAACTGCTCAAGCGCCACATCAGGATCAAGCCCACCAGCAATGGCCCTTTGCAGCCTAGAGGCCGGTATCTCAGAATCGCCAACCTTGGCAATGGGAAAGTCGTCGCTAGCAGCCGCGCCAGTCCATGTAACATCAGTGGACACGGTCAGCTTTGGCATCTGGATAGTCGTTGTAGACTGCTGACGCTGCTCAGCGCACCCCAACACAGCCAAAAGAACAATGATCCCTACTAGCTTCTTCACTACTCACCTACACTGAGGGTCTGTCTTTCTGGGGTCCATGAATGGCATTAGATAGGGGTTATAGCAGTAGGCTCCAGAAAAGCCTGTATTGTCGTTACTAAGCCTGAATTGATGCTTAAGGGCAAAGTAATAGGCTGGATCCAAGAAGAAGTATCCAGGTTTGATACCATTTTCCGCAGGGAAAGTATCGCCAAACCACTTTCTGGGCTTAATCCATTCCCAAGCCCATGGCATTAAAGCGCCTGCAGTACTATCTTGCGCAGCGCCTTGGAAGCCAGCTGGAGCCTTAAGCGCCCCAGATTGTTCTGAACCAGGACGATTGTCTGGGGCCTCGTAAGTGAAAACTCCACTGAACAGATTTTCGCTGCGGTCCCTCCTTACCCACCATTCATCCATCATTGAGAGCAGCTCATAACCGTATGCCTGGCCAACACCAGTACTAAAAGGCCAGTTAGGCGCCTTTTCAATGTCAGTCGCGGCACCAGTATAGGCCATTTCTACGATTGACAGAGTCGCCTTCTTTCCACCGGACAGGTCACACCAGTCATCCTGGGGATTTTCCTTGTTTTCCTGAGCCCACACGCAGGATTCATGCCCTTTGGCGGAAAGATAAGCCACGTACCGATTATGCGGGAACAGTTCGTTTTTCAAAAACACCCAGTTTGCGCCATATTTAATCCTATCGTCATCATTATAGTCGCCGTTAGGAGTTCCTGATTTGCCACCATCTACCACCAAGCCAGATTCCTGAGTCACATAGGACCTAAAATCCTCAAAATCCTTATCAGAAAAATATGTTTCAACAGCGATTGGCGTCTTTGTTGTTTTTTCAACAACCACCATGGCGCCGGACAAGTCGTTTGCGTACTGGGATTGCCCGTTCTTTTTCAGATAGTAAAATGCGTACCTGATGAAATAGTGGGTTTTACTTTCGATGACACCCCAATAAACCGCAGGCGTAATCGACGTAGCAGTCTGTAAGTTGGCCAAGTTGTTAGTAATGTCCCAGTCACCGTCAAAGTTCACTTTGGTCGGATAGTCAAGTGCCGGATTCATCTTGTCAACAGCTTGCTTCAGCACTGGAGCGTACTCCTTTGCAAGCTCAAAATAAGGTTCCAAGTCAGGGAAAGCCTCAGTAGCAAATCTAATGGTTGTCCTTTCAACCATGTTACCAGCGCGATCTTGAATCCTGCCTCCAATCTCAATCAGATAAGGAGTAGCCTTACGAAAGATAGCTCCAGTTGATGGAATGAAAGAAACCGTGAAGGTCTCTGGGTCATAGCTCACAGTGCCCTGCATTGGCTGCAAGGTATTTTTCCCAATGTAGTCGTACACCCTAAAGCCGTTGTCATCCACGGTGTCGGCTCGCAAAGCCTCGGAAAAAGTCACATGGACCTCAAAGGGAATTTTTACTCCGATTGCCTCGTTTGCAGGAATCGACGAGACAACGTAGGGGGGAGTTTCGTCTTCCTCAATCTCGGCATCCTCTGGATCCGCATCAGAATCATCGACCTCGCTTGTATCATCGGTCACCAAGTCCTCTTCCCCAGACTGGTCCGGTTCATCGGCCGTCTCATCAAGGACCTCATCAGAGCCGATGGGGTCCTGATCGGCTGTCGAATCCGTGCCTGGATCGTGTGTTGGCTCAGATGAGTCGCCACAGCCTACCGTTGATATCATTAAAAAAGTCGCGAACAATGCCGCCACAAACGGAAATCTCAATGCATCAGAAGTCATCGTTTTCCCCAATCAAAACCAACAAAAGACTCGCAAAATACACATTAAAAGTCAATCAGATTCCCCTGAACAAAGCATTGTTTTAAACCTTCTTTTGCTTTCATGTTCTAAGTTTTGCAGCCGATTTATCGCGCCCCTTGAACAATTCAGGCAAAAACCGTCAATTGTCGCCTACCCCAACCCGTTGACTTAACTCATCTGGTGATTACCTTTTGGTCCATAGGACGCTAAACGGCGTGACAATAAAATAAGTTGGAGGCGTTACATATGGAAAGAATCATTGGAATCGACTTAGGAACGACCAACTCCGTCGTGGCTGTTATGGAAGGCGGAGAAGCAAAAGTTATTCAAAACGAAGAAGGCGGGCGGACGACCCCGTCAGTAGTGGCGTACGATGATAAGGGTGCAATTTTGGTGGGTCAGATAGCAAAACGTCAGGCTATCACCAATCCTGAAAACACAATTTTCAGTATCAAGCGCTTTATGGGACGACGATTTGACGAGATCAAAGACGAAGCAACCCACGTGCCTTACACCTTGACTTCGGTGGAAAACAACGCTGCGGCCATTATGGTTAGAGGCAAGCCGGTTACCCCACCTGAGATTTCGGCCAAGATTCTTGGGAAGCTGAAGAAAGCGGCTGAAGACTATCTTGGTGGACCAGTTACAGCAGCGGTAATCACAGTGCCTGCGTACTTTAATGACTCGCAGCGCCAGGCCACGAAAGACGCTGGTCTTATCGCTGGCCTTGATGTCAAGCGCATCATCAACGAGCCTACCGCCGCCGCTTTGACCTATGGCATGGAAAAGAAAAAGGACCAAACCATTGCCGTCTATGACTTTGGTGGTGGGACCTTTGATATTTCCATCTTGGAAGTCGGCGACAACGTTGTGGAAGTTAAGGCCACAAACGGTGACACCCACCTTGGTGGAGACAACATCGACCAACTGCTGATTACCCATCTGATTGAGACATTCAAAGCCGACAGCGGTATAGACGTCAGCAAGGACAAGATGGTCTTGCAGCGTTTGAAGGACGCCGCTGAAAAGGCAAAAATCGAATTGTCGTCCATGGCTGAGACCGAGGTTAACCTACCCTTCCTTACTGCCGACGCAAACGGGCCAAAGCACCTCGCAGTTAAGATCACAAGGGCCAAGCTGGAACAAATGATGGGAGACCTGATTGAGAGGACTATTGTTCCATGTAAACTGGCGCTCAAAGACGCAAAACTGGAGCCATCCGACATTGATGAAGTCGTCATGGTTGGGGGTTCTACCAGAATTCCGCTGGTTATTGAAACTGTGCGCAAATTCTTTGGCAAGGAGCCTAACAAGGGCGTCAATCCCGATGAGGTGGTTGCCCTTGGTGCAGCGATTCAAGGGGCCGTTCTTTCTGGCGACGTCAAGGATATGCTGTTGCTTGATGTGACCCCATTGTCGCTAGGTATCGAGACTCTGGGTGGGGTGATGACCAAGCTAATCGAGCGCAACACCACTATCCCGACTCGTAAGCAGGAGGTTTTCTCGACAGCGGCCGATGGTCAGACTGGCGTGGAAATCCACGTCCTGCAAGGCGAACGTGAAATGGCTTCTGGTAACAGGACCCTTGGCAAGTTTAACTTGGACGGAATTCCGCCGGCTCCCAGAGGTGTGCCTCAGATTGAGGTTACCTTTGACATTGATGCCAATGGAATCCTGGCTGTTTCAGCAAAGGACAAGGCTACCAACAAGGAACAAAAGATTACTATCACCGCGTCTTCTGGCTTGGATAAAGAGGCGATTAACCGCATGGTCAACGAGGCGCGTGACCACGAGGTCGAAGACAGGAAGCGACGCGAAGAAGCGGATAACCGTAACCAGCTTGACTCGTTAATTTATCAGACCGAGAAACTGGTCAAGGAAAACCGCGAACGCATCCCGGTTTCTGACTTAAACGCTGTGGAAACTGAGCTGGAAAACAGCAAGAAGGCCTTGGAAAGTGGCGACAGCGAGACCATCAAAAAGGCGATTGAAAGCTTGACCCATGCCTCACATAAAATGGCTGAGGCCATGTACCAGCAGCAGGCAGGACCCGGCCCAGAGGCCACCCAGCAACAACCGCACGATGCAGGCTCAACTGCTGAAGGCGACATCATTGATGCTGAGTACGAAGAGCAGTAGTTTCCACCCCAAGAACACCCAAAGCACCGTCTTGACGGCGGTGGTTTTGGGGCTTTTTATGGCCAGCTTAAAGATTCTTGGAAAGTTCAGATTCTACAAAGCTTTTGTCAACCACAATGGTTTTGCCCCATAGTTCTGGCCCCCTGAACAGAGTGTCACTCATAACACTTCCGAGCACGGACTTCATTCCTCTAGCACCAGTCTGTAGACTAAGCGATCTGCGAACAATTTCCCGCAGTCCGGATTCCTTCCACTCTATCCTGACATTATCAAAGTCCAGAAGTTCACTATATTCTTCCAATATTGAGTTCACTGGCAGCTTAAGCACCCCAATAAGGTCTTCTTCAGTCAAAGCCTGCATCTGCACAGTTACAGGAAGGCGTCCAAGGAATTCGGCCAACATCCCGAATTTCAAAAGCTCTTTATCAGTTATTTTGCGATCACAAGATTCACCAACTTCCCCTGTAAATCCAAGTCGTTTACCGCTTGTTCCATACATATGAAGGTCGGTAAAAGTGCCTGCACAGATAAACAAAATATCAGTTGTATCCACAGGCACAAAATCATGCTTGGACCAGTGCTGTGTAACATCGGTGGGACAAAAAACTCTGCGCCCTTCAAGCAGCTTTAGCAAAGCCTGTTGAACGCCTTCACCCCCAATATCTCGATTACCTGCTCCCGTTACTGCCCCGTGGGATTTGCGTGCAATCTTGTCGACTTCATCAACGAAAACTATGCCTCGCTGGGCAAGCTCAACGTCTGCTTCAGCTAACAGCAACAGCTCTCCTATCATTACCTCAACATCTTTCCCATAGTAACCGGCTTCGGTATATTCAGTTGCATCGGCAATAACGAATGGCACTTCAAGGAGGTTTGCCAGCGTTCTGGCTATGTGCGTTTTTCCACAACCGGTGGGACCTATCAGTAATATGTTGGATTTTCTGGCCTTCAGAGTGGCCCCGCCCATCCTTGCATTGGTGCGCAACATGTGGTGATAGGCGGCAACAGCGATAGCCCTCTTGGCCTTTTCCTGACCAACAATATTGGCATCAAGCTCAAAATAGATCTGAGCAGGTGTCTTTATCCGAGGCAGCCGTTTTTCCCTGGGAATCATGCAGAACTCCAAAAGACTTCAAGCCTGCCTACCATCCTACAAGAATCTTGGAGGCTTTAAAAATATAATAATTTTTTATCGTTATATTTTCGCGAATTAGCTGATCACACAAGCGGTGATTGATTGCAGTGGCGGCTTATTCCTGATTTTCATCGCCAGCTGCTGGACCAGGCCCTTCAACGGCAGGGGCGGCTTCACCAGCGGCGGCTGGGGCTTCGGCGGCTGGACCTGGACCTTCAGCGGCAGGGGCGGCTTCACCTTCAGCGGCAGGAGCTGGGGCTTCGGCAGCTGGACCAGGCCCTTCAGCGGCTGGAGCGGCTTCACCGGCTGCGGCAGCTTCACCGGCGGCGGCTGGGGCTTCGGCGGCTGGAGCGGCTTCACCAGCTGCAGCCTCAGGCACCGGACTACTCGCGCCAGAAATCCTAGCCATCATTCCCACGATATCCAAGCGCCAACGCCCCTCTTCCATCAGCATGGGAGCCTCAAGTTTACTTCCATCCTTGGTGTAGACAATTTCAGCCTCTTGGCCGTTTTCTGAAATCTTTTCCGACACAAACACAGCTGAGCCAGGCTGATACACTTTGCACATGTCGGCGTAGATATCCAGTTTTTTACCAGATTGATCAATAACAGCCTTTGAAAACTGCTCAACCATCTGATCCAAAACTTCCCTGGTAGCCTTGGTTAAACCACCCTTAATTCCCTCAACATCACAAGATTCAATGGACTTGAGCCATCTATTAAAGCTTTGCTCAGGAGTCTCAGCTTTAGTTTTACATCCAACAATAGCAATCGAGAACAGCCCAATCACCAATAATTTCGAGATCTTCATAACAGATTCCTCCATTTTGAATAGCCGATTCAGTCAAATGTCGGCCAGATCACAAGCCCGCACATTATGTCAGGTAACACCTTGTGTCAAAGGATTTCTCATTCTCAAACAACAGCAAATTCCCACACAAAACCCGTCCCCGCCCCTGTCCCTGTCCCTGCCCCTGCCCCTGTCCCCGTCCCTGTCCCCGTCCCTGCCCCCGCCCCTGTCCCTGTCCCTGTCCCCGTCCCTGTCCCCGCCCCTGTCCCCGTCCCTGCCCCTGTCCCCGTCCCCGCCCTTGTCCCCGTCCCCAAACTCAAACCGGGCGCTTCTCGATAACAGAATCAATCAACCCATACTCCAACGCCTGCTGGGCCCCTAAAAAGAAGTTACGGTCAGAATCCTTGGTTATAGCTTCCACAGTCTGGCCTGTATGGGTGGCCAGCAATTCCGTGATTTGCCTTTTCAAAAACAGCAGTTCACGAGCCTGAATATCCACATCTGCAGCCTGACCAGAAAAAGATCCAAGAGGTTGATGCAACAGCATCCTTGAATGAGGCAGCGCCATCCGCTTGCCATGAGTTCCAGCGGCAACCAACAAGGCCGCAAGACCGGCAGCCTGACCAATACATATGGTGGTCACCGGACACTTGATGTATTGCATGGTGTCGTAGATGGCCAGCCCAGAATGAACATAGCCACCAGGGGAATTGATGTACAAAAATATGTCCTTTTCACTGTCCTCAGACTCCAAGAACAGGAACTGAGCAATAACAACACTGGCAAGGTCATCCGAGATAGGCCAGCCAAGAAAGATGATTCTGTCTTTTAAAAGCCTTGAAAAAACGGACCACTCGCGCTCACCACGGTGGGTCTGCTCAACTACTGTGGGGATCCAGACGCTCATTATTCCTCCACGTTCGGTTCTTCTTCAACAGGAGCAGCCTCGGGCGAATCTTCGGCCTCGACTTCAGGCGCAGGCTCCACAGTTTCATCCTCCCCTGCTGCCTCAGGCAGAGCCTCTGCAGTTTTTGCCTCACCCTCGGCTTCGGGTGCGCTGGGGGCCTTAGCCACTGCATATCTTTGCAGCATATCCATCACCTTATCCAGTTGGAGCCGTCGAGCGATTGACTCATATTGCTCCTGGTTGAGCTGCCCTTTCAAGCGGGCCAAAGGCTCACCGTACTGTGCAGCAATACCCAAGAGGTACTGGTCAATCTCTTCTGCATCAACTTCAACGCCTTCCTGCTCTGCAACTGTCTGCAAAATGATGGCCCTGGCAAGATTCCTCTTTGCCTCCGCAATGCCCTGTTCTTTAGGCATGGACTCTGCCAATTTCGCACGTTCTTGTGCTGACATCTGAGGCAACATCTGTTCTAACGACTCGGCAATAGCAGCTTCAGCAACTCTTAGCACAGTAGCCTCACCAAACTCCATCGGATTGGCCTCAATCAAAGCAGTGATAACAGACTCTTGCCAAGCTACCTTAAGTTGCTCTTCACGATCCTTTATCAGACGTTCAGAAATCTCGTTTTTCAATTGTTCCAAAGTCATGTTCTCGCCGAATTCTTTGGCAAATTCGTCATCGAGTTCAGGCACTTTCTTTACTAAAACCCGCTTTATTTCCACTCTGGCTATGCCATTCTCCGGGACCTCGGCAGCTTCCTCTTCTGCCGCTTCAGCGACTTCCTCTTCCGCCGCTTCAGCGCCTTCCTCTTCAGCCTTCTCAGCCTTTGCATCCTTAGGCTTTGGCACCTCTAAAACCTTAGAGGCCAGCCGCCCAATTTTACCAGGCACATCCTTGGTTTCCCCGGCCTTCATTCCCAAGATCGCACGGCCAATTTCGACAATCGGCTCATCATCAGAGCCAACCATAATTCTGGTTTCGCGACGCTCCTGTAAAACAGTTTCCCCGTCTTCGGCCAACAGCTCGACATCAGCGACTACCATGTCGTTTTCGACTGCCACTGAATCCTCAGGACGATCATCATATTTACCACGAGACTGTCGCATTCTTTCCAGCGTGCCATCAATGTCATCCTGGGTCACTTCTGGAATAACAGGTTGCACCGCCTCGATTCCAAGGTAATCCTTCATCACGATGTTTGGATAAACTTCGAACTCAACCGAGAAGTGCTTTGCCCCCTTTTCCGACGGTTCCAAGTGCTCAAATTTTGGCCCAATCGAAGGCTTCAACGAGTGCTTTGTCAACGCCTCGTCAAAAGCCGAGGAGATGATGTACTCTTGCACTTCTATTTCAAATTCAGGACCTAGCTGCTTAATAAGCAAATCTACCGGCACCTTCCCAGGACGAAAACCTTTCACCTGCACCCTGGAGCCATATGTTTTTGCCAGACGCGCACGCTGCTTTTGAATCTCTGCAAACCCCACTTCTATGGTCAGCTTATATTTCATTCCACCTAGGTCTTCACATTCGAGCTTCATCATCTATTCTCCTTGGAAATAATCGGCCTCGGCCGCAATAAAACGGCCGGTACATTAGCAGTATTGTCAATCAGTTGCAACAGGCTAAATTGCGAC
>Ga0255347_1005313_pt1 | contig 14717 bp, 8 predicted proteins | sample wastewater_treat_2_FD_192479 | JGI IMG/M metagenome (GOLD analysis project Ga0255347, IMG submission 192479) | Wastewater microbial communities from Lulu Island WWTP, Vancouver, Canada - plant24 | ecosystem: Engineered > WWTP > Wastewater > Unclassified | place: Canada: Vancouver, British...
AACCATTGTCGTTTATCCGGATGCCGGACACAGAATCCAGCATGGCGTCTCTCTTCGAGATGAACTCCGTATCATACCAGTTCTGGAAGCGGGCATAAACGTCCGCGTCCGTCTTATCGCTGTAAAGCCAGTTATAGTACAGGAAGAGTCCGTCAACCAAATCCGAGAACCGGGCGGCTTTTCTGGCATCTTCCTGGAGTTTTGCTGGGAGCGCTCCACTGAAACCGGCAAGGAACGCCTCGAATGTGGGGACTTTGTTCCCATCAAGAGTAATCTTGTTATCCAGGATGTAGTGCAGTAGTGAATCCTTGCAGGCTGGAGCCTCAAGGATATGGTTGCGGATAAAACTGGCCTCGTTAGGAGTCAGGTCTAGGGAGCACTCAGTTAACCAATCATATTCCAGATCGGAGGGACACACGCAGAAGGAGAAAATGGAATCCCTGTCTTCCGAGTCCCCCTGCTCCTGATCATTCGCGGAGAGCTTCACCGGGCGCTCGTGGTATTTCCTGGAGGCATGATAGATTGCACCCTCTATATTCTCCGTGCGGACTATCCCGTAGGTCTGAAGGGCCATCCCGTAGATGTACATTGGATCGTACTTCACGAACGCCCCGCTCCGCAGAGCGTCGCTTCCGGTTATACCCGGAGCTCCGGGAGAGCCTTCGCAAAGTCGACGTGTCAGTTCTATCTCCATCCTGCGTATGGCAGACCTAACGTCTTCGAAATGCAGATATTTGTTCTTTACGGCTTCCCTGTAGAGAAGCGGCATCAGGGAGAAGTACTTCGCATGCTGATGCAGGGAGGATACTCCCGGGAAAAGGAGGTCAGAGTAATGGTCTCGGATTCGTCCTACGCCCAGTTCGTCGATTGCACCGCCCTCAGAGATCTTGCTGAGGACAGCCAGATACTTTTTCTGGTCAGAGCGATCAAAATGGACGAAACCTAGGAGCATAAGAACAACAAACTATAGCATTAGACAACGATTATTCTGCTTATACGTTCATACTCTGCATATGAGTTCAGCCTTCGGATGATATCTAATAATCGACGCCTCTTTGATGCAAGTACAGAATAATTTGGCTCCGTCAATTGCTTCACATCCTTATCTGATGATATTTCTTGTCCTAATTCTGAGATGACGGCCTTAGTTGATTTTACGAACTCTGTATGGATAGAGTTATTTGAATCAAACTTTGGGATAAAGTACAACGGCAGCGTATGAATATGCCGCTCTCCGAAACGACCTGAGGGCTGGTAAGTAGTTATTGCCTCCGACAAGACATCAGAATTTAATAAGCCTGTAATAAATAAGGCTTCTTCCTCACTATTTACAACCATGTAATATAATGTCTGGTCAACAACAATATCAGCATTCTCATCGGATAAGGGTAAGTATGCGGATGCAACATTTGAACCACCGGCTCCATATAAGACAAGGTATTTACCTGATGTAAATTTCTGATTTGTTAACTTGAGCCGTATGTTCAAAACTTGATCTCCGTATAAATCGTAGTTCGCATTTTTATACTGGCAATAATCTCTTCTGAGTTTACTAAACACTCTAGCCACCGGCGTTTGTAATGCTGAAAATTCTGCAGCGGAAAAAAGCCGCTGTTCCCCGGAAGTCGACTCCCGCTTATACGGGATTAGAGCTAAAGGCAGATCGCAAATATAAAAAGGTAAGAGCACATTTGAGACTACTGTCTTTTTAAAGAAACGTTGCGGAACAATAGAGGGAGATATGTCATATTTTACCTTCCCAGCTGCAAGGAAGAAACCATATTTACTGATATTCTGTATCAATGGTTTTATCTTATATTTTCCCCCCTTATCTTGTAAATCGAAGTAGAAGAAAGGGCGAGGAAGGATATCTGCACCTTGTTGGAATTTGTAGCATGGTGTCATTGATTGGAAACCAGACGGATCGAGAGACCAAACACATCTTCCAGCACCACGGATCTGATAGACCGGAGTTTTCGTAAAGGTGTTTCTGTCCTCGTATTTCCTCCCCGAAAGAGAAGATGTGATACTAGAATTCTTACGTCCGAATAAAGCAACAGCCCTGTTAGGGAATGTATCTTCTGGTAGATCCCATATTTCCTCATTTGAAATACTGAAAGGATATGAGGAACTAAAATGGGTTGCTAAACGGAATTTATCATGTTGCTTACCCTTGAGAATTGATCTAGGCAATATGCATCCATATATTGCCTCATCAGTCAAGTAAGAATCTATTGAATGTATCAAAAAAACCGTGGCAAGTTCTAGATGAAGGAATGATGAATCAGTCGGCTTTATTCCATAATGACTTGCTTTCTGAGAAAGATTGTCTTTGTAAGGGTTATCTTTCACTTCGCTTAATGCCATCCACGGGGTATTCGACACTATTCCGTTAAATTTTCTGGTAATTAGGGCAGGTTTGAAAGAGTTTTTAATCAAGAATGCCCAAATACCGTTTCGGTCTCTACGATGAAGGTCCTGAAGAACACAGAACAGGTCGAATGCAAACGAGCTAATATCCGTTTCTTCTTGCTCCGTTGTTGCTATAGCACAATCATGAATGCATTGGTGGACTATAATTGAATAATCTGATGATGACAGACTCGCATCCAGGTCTTGTGCAACTCTTTCTATAAGTAGCGGGAAGAATTCGCTAAAACGAGTATCTAGAAGAAACCTCGGCAGGGTCACTGTATTACCGTCGAGGTTCAATATATACGCCGAAGGATTTGTTGACACAGGAGAACTAATAAAGAGTGAATCTGCATGATAGACGGGAATCACAATCTCTGTACTGTCGCTACGGAACGGCTCCGTGTTAATAATCCAGTTAATCTTTGCCAACAATACTGCTAGGGGATCAATATCAATCCCCATTGCGGCCGATGATATAATATCATATTTCTCTCTATCAGAAAGATCGTTCTTCGAGAATTGACTTGTACAATATTTTATTGTAGATATCAACATTGAACCTGAGCCACAACACATATCAATGAAACGAGGCCATTCACCATCCCGGAGTTTATTAGCGACATTCTTTACAATTTCATCAGAAAGCCACCGTGGAGTTAGCTCTTGCCCTAGCAGGACGCGCTTAGTTTCGATAGAGAGCTGAGATAATAGTCGACCAAAAATATCCTCTTCTGGGATAGAAGAGTAGTCATAAATCGCGAGATCTTGTTGCGCTTTTCTTAATTGTTCAAGATACAAGCTCCCCGGAAGATGCTCATTAATCCATCCAAAATAATCATACTCAACGAAATTAACATATCCCAATCTTTGAAAATAATCTCCTGATATAATCTCAACTAACTCGTCATCATTAGACAGGATTGGCTGTTTCTCTAGAATATTAGCACATAGTAGTTTAGCCAGGGTTGCGATATAAAACTCATATTCGTAGGAGCCTGTTGTATCGTCAATTGACAAATCAATTCCTTCAACGAAGTGCGACCATATAGTATGGATTAGGGAGGCGTATGCCGGTTTTTCTGCCGTTAATGAACCGATAAAATCTCTCGCTTCTTTAAGATAATGCTTCCCCCAATATGATTCGACGCCAAAATCTTCTGATAAAAAGTCAGCGGTTAAAGGGCGTGCGCCCTCACGCCCAAGATATTCTTTTAAGCATTTTTGAAGCTCAATGGCTGAGTTATCATCCGACGAACTGATATGAATCTCCTTCAAGAGAGTCAAATCCACATCCGCAGTAGTATATGCAGATAAGGGCAAGCCAGGAACTTCTGGAACGCTATAAAAATACCAATTAAGAGTATCTGATAGAACGCCTATTAGTTTGCTAATATTTGCTCCGCTACGAATACGGCTTGCACAGTATTCTTGAACCTGTTCTCGTCCATGAGTGAATAAAAAGTGTGAAGATAAATCTTTCTCGAATTCTATAACCGTACCGTCGATGTAGACATCAATCGAGCCCGTAGTTACAGAGTTCCGACGATATAGACTTACAGAAGTTTCTATACCCGAGACATAATGGTTAACCCACTGGGGATTATCTGGAAACATCTGTCGGAGATATGAGACAAAGTTATTCGTCATCACATCTTCTTTTGCACCAGCAGCTAAATGCCTTAGCGCCTCGGAAATAAATAATTTGATACTATCTAACGCCATTTCGCCTATTTACATAGTCTGTTAATAATACTCGCAAACTGTCTATCGTTTCTTCGACTTTATTACCGCAAAGGCCACTAAGAACCACTTTATCTATTTCATCTATAACAGATGATAGGCCTAACTTCGTCTTTAGGGCACGAGTGCCCAATTCATCCAGAGCGTCTAGTAGTTTTCGATCTAGACTTGGGAAAAAGAATCTGTTCATTTGGACTGAATCCACCTTTAATGCACCACCTCCCATTACTGTGCAATTCTCTTCAAATTGAAGAGCAGCCCAGGTTGAGTTCAATAATGCTAGTGCCGCATTCTCGGTGATTGTAGCCTCATCAGAAAGAACTATAGTGACAAAATTTGCATCTATTGCTTGTCCAAACGTGTTCTTACGAACCCATACGCGGCCTGAATTTAATCGCGGGAAAAAGAGGGGCGCAAAATGACGCTTCGACAGAGGCGGAAGCATATACCAATACCTGGGAAGAATTCCCGTTTTCTCCTTTCTAACATTGGTTCGCACTGCTGATAACGATGGGATTGGCTTATCATTTACCATGCGGCTCTCCGAATCAAGTATGTAACGCTCTAGATCTGAAGGAATAGCGCCATACTTATTCTTTGAGTCTTTATCCCTCGACACAACGTTATGCTGAAGATATAGCAAATACGTTTTTTTCGATTGCGCTTGACTGAACGAATCGCTCAGATCGTCCTGACCTTGAATTGCAGGCAAGCAGAATCTCTTATTCTGTTGATATTCCAATATATGACCATCTGGAGAGATCAATGAATCCTTTTGACGGCGCAGATAAAAGAATGCATTCGCCCCTGTTCTGAGACCCTGGAAAGACTCTATACCATATGAGGCTAGGCCCACCACACTGTCTGAATCAAAATCAACTACATTTTTTATTAAAGAAAGTGCTATAGAGGACACATATGCAGAATCATTCTGATTCCATAATTCATCTTGAAGAACAGATTTAATCTCACAAAAGCCCTTAACACTTCTATCGTTATTGATACTATTACTTATGAGTGATATACAGTCACCCGATTTCAAGAGAGATGCGTATGCAGATACAAAACGGATTACGTTGCTTTTAGGCGACCTGTCATTTTTTCTATTTGCAACTATAAGACTTGTTTGCACTTGAGCCTTTCCCTTGAATAAAACGGAATTGACATCGTTAAGAACAACCTTGATATCGAATAGTTCCTTTAGCACCCTTATAATTGGTAGCGAATACTCCCGAGACATCCAAGAATTAGGAACTACTATAGCCAAAGACCCTGTCCGGCACGTTAACAACATGCATAGCAGCCAAGATGGAACCGCAATATCAGTTAGTCCAGATAACTCAGTCAAACATTCTGTAACGATTGTCTTTTCGCGACAATCAAGAGTCAAAACCTCATCGGTAAAGCGAAGAAGATTTTGATAGATTGTCTGAATAGACAGATAACTCGGAAGGTAAGAAGAATCATTAAGATTTTGCCAACGCACATATGGCGGATTGGTAATTACTAGGTCATATCCTTGTCTGTCATACGATAAAAGCGCCTCTTCAGAAAAGGCATTTGAGCAGATTGCTGTAGGTACAACACTAGCAAGTGTTTTGTATGCTGAAGGATCTATCTCTACTGCACTACAACGATAACTCTTTGTGTCAAAGGGAATAAACATGTCACCAATGCCAGCCATAGGGTCAATAACGCTTTCCCCTGGCGAGCAATCGGCCAAAACGCCAAGTATTCTGGCAACTAACTCACCAGAGAAATACTGTCCAAGAGCCTTATTTTTTGTTATCCTTTTCATCAAAGAAAAACTGCGCATCAAGATTAATCTTTACGCCAGACTCTATGCAGGCTGTTATGTAGGTAGAGAACATCCACTCACTCTTCTCTTTGCTTGAAGGCATATTAGAGAAATCTTTTAATACACGTTCGGCAATAGCCTTGTCATCTGTTACCGGAAGCTTAGTCTTTTCGAAACTATGCAAATTTTCAAGTAGGATTAAAGGGTCTCCCTTAACAGTAATCGTTGAGTTTGTTTGCTTAAAGCTAGCTTGTTTTTTGTCTAAGATACTTGTTCGTATAGCTTTAAAACCATTATTCTTGTATGAAGAAATGATTGACTGCCATACTTCACTCTTTGCAGAATGAAATACAAGCGTACATAATGAGTTGTTCTTCATCACCCTCTGAAGGCCACCAAAAACATTAGTCATCAAAGCACGATAATCATCAATGGCTTTATGCTGTGAATCATTTATGATAACTTCTTCCTCTGGTTTTGTGACTTTTCCCAACCATGCCTCGTTAATTTGATTCAGTTCTGAATAAGGGATATAATCACCAAAAGGAGGGTCTGTAAAGACGTAGTCAACCGATGATTCGGGTTCTATGATATGGGTGCTACTTGTATTCCTAAAAATAACTTCGCTCCTTGATCCCTCAATAAGTTTAAATGCTTCAACAAATGTTTGGATCTTTCTTTCTAGGCCATCGAATATATTCTTTTCGACAGGGAGGCCGCTTATATATAAAACCCCGGGCTGAGAACCAGTGATGACAAAATCTGGGCTATTCTTTTTCGCAACAACTCTTGTCATCATTGTTGAATGCGACATATTATAGCTCAACAGCCACACTTTTAACAACGGTTGTATCTCGAGCGGGAAAGAATCAACGAGTTGCCATAAATGAGAAAAAACGTAATAATTTCTCTCTGTATAAAAGTGATGAAGATGAGTTATTCCTTTATGATATCCGCTACGATATAACACGCCCCAATGGATAGGGTATATAATTGGCTTATCTATAAGATTGTAACCATGATATTTGGCCAGCGCTTTTAAATCATCACGAGTAGCAGCACGGCGCCATTTATTTTTACCCGTCTTCCCATATATCAAAAGAGGGACTCTTATTTTCCTTGTTAAATTACTCTTCAGAAGTCTGTCTCTATATCTCTCCACAGAGCGTTCTGCCGATGCAATGTCAATCATTGATGCACAGTATGGGCATTGTGCCTTATCGTGAAATGTAACAGGATTCAAACTGACACCTATACTACCAAAGGGAATCTTTTTTTTGCATTGCGGGCACTTAACAACATCGGACCAAATAGCATAGCGCAATACACCATTTTTTCCGTCCGGATCCTTAACACTATACACCTCACCACATTTCGTTTTTGCCTCATCAAGTAAATCAAGGGCTGCTGCTTCGAATGCATCAGATGACCCCGAGCACATAACGGAACCGGCTAATGCGCCGACTGTACTAAGTTCGTAGATAATCGCGCGCCGCGGTCCCCACTTGGGATTTAGTCCATTATTTGCCGTATAGGCCAACATTTCTTGTGTTGGCTTATCACAAAGCATCGTTGCAATTCCGGTTGTTCCACTACCCCCAAATGGATCAAGAACTGTATCGCCTGGATTGGTATGGCATGCTATGAAAATAGCAACTGCTTCAGGCGATATTTTTGTTGGATACGAAAACGCATTGAACAACGCACCATTCCTTGTGGACGGGAATGGATGAGAGTATAATACATTTAGTATATTATCCATTGGGCTTATATATCAATCTTGTAAAGATAGTGATTTTTGCTGACACTTTGGAGAGAATGGGGCTCTCATTGCTAATCTCGTCCTATTTCATATGCTAAACCTGATAAATCATTAGTGTTTTCTTTCTTACTATCGCATTATTTGGCGGCAAAGATGTTTATTTCTATTGACAAATATCGTCACAGTTTTCAAAGTATTTCCTATATTTGCTCAAATTAAACTATTTGGTAGTATGGCACAATCTGTTCGCGAAAGCGAGGTTAAGAATCGACTCAAGAAAGATTACTTCGATGCTTTTGACTGGACCCGGGTCATTGGGGACATTGACTTAGCTGTATGCTCTCAGCCCGCAATTGGAGAGCAACCCGTAACATATCTCTGGGCAGAGACGAAGAAAGGGTCTGCTGATTCATATGAGAGCCTGATTCAACTGATTCTGACCGTTGGCAAGGCTCGCACTTTTGAGAAGGAGTTGCCGCCTTTCTTCCTTGCCGCAGCAGATGCCCAAAAGATAGCATTCGTGGAGTACAACAAAGTGATGCATATCTTCAGCAAGACAGACTTCAACTGGAATGTCACGCCTTCTGATCACGGAACCAAAGAGTTTAAAGAATTGTATGCTCTTCTTCACGATGAACTTGAAAAGGATGTTGTCATTTTTAAGTATGCTTATGATTCTGACACGCTAAGGAAATGGATAAAGAAGAATTTCAAGGAAGGAAGAGTTAGCGCTGCCAGGATACCAGTTAACAAAAACAACTTTACGTTTGTGTATTATGATTGGGTTAAATCTGTTAAGCCTAGCATTAATGTAAACTGGGATTTATTCGAGAAATCCGGCGTACTTGATTGCGATTTCTACCTTGCAGATTTAATGAGTATCGATGACAAGTCCATTCAAGAGCGCCTTAAGGTTGTTCTCGAAAAGACCAAATACAGAATTCTAAGAAAGGTTGAAGCAGATGGTCTGTTTTCATATTCCGAGATTCCGTTTAAAGACGGCATGATTGCATATAAGCAATTCTGGAATCGCTATACTAGGCCACCTAAACCAGTCTACCAAAAGTATATTCTGGACAGACGTGATCTTCTGGTTCCTCAGAATATTCGCGAAGTAAAAGGGTCCTATTATACTCCAGAAATTTGGGTGAGGAAGGCTCAGGAGTACATTGAAATGGTTCTCGGCGAGAACTGGCAGGAAGAATACTATGTATGGGACTGTGCGGCAGGATCCGGTAATCTTTTGCGTGGTCTTACCAACAAGTACAATATTTTCGCATCCACTCTTGATGATGCGGATGTTAAAATAATGCATCAGGCCATAGATGAAGGAAGACTCAACCTTGTAAAGAATAATGTCTTTCAGTTTGATTTTCTCAATGATGATTTCTCAAAATGTCCGGAAGCTCTACAAAAAATAATTGCTGACCTGGATAAACGAAAAAGCCTGGTTGTTTTTATCAATCCACCGAAATCATTCATTCCTTGTATGTGTAGTTAATAGAGAGATTCGTTGAATAGAAGAATTACTCACCCTTTAGGTAGGACCGTGGAACAGGGAGAGAGTTGATGATGCCGACGACACATGAACGTGCCGCCGATTTTTTTACTCACCATTTATTGTTTCTATATCGTTCTCCAGTTTCTCAAGTATCTGAATAAATTTTGCAAAGATAGAATTCAAAGCATCTTGTTCAGAAAGAGAATCAAGTCTGAAATATTGAATCAATGGTTGGCGTTCTTTGTCATTTGATTTCTTCCTATGTGCGACATCCATTGAACGAAGGTTTTGAACATTTCTCAGGAACTCAAAAACATTTTTGTCGTGAATTTCTTTATCAAGAGAATAAGCCTCGAACAGCGAAATGCTGCCAGATACTTTTGAAAGAGATTCTTTGCCGCTTTTCGAGACAAAATCAATCACCTTCTCATTCGATTCATTGATGTGTTTACGGAGTTCCTTCTCATTCAAGGAATCAATAAAGATTTTTGTTAGCGCAAGAACTTGTGATTCGAAATCTTTGTCATTGTCTCGAACCGTCAAGCAATGCAGGGATGTTAAATAGAATTCGTCTTTAGGGTTGAGAGGCTTGAACAAATCCCACCCGAATATTTTGCGCCACTTTTCGGAGAATGTATATAACCTGTCTTTTAGAACCAAGTCAAGAGATTCTTTGCTATCACAGAACCGACCTTCAAACCATCGGTTCCAAGCCGTCTCGCTAACTCCATCGTGAGCATCAGGCGGTGCAATATTAAATTGCTTCCAATGTAATTGCTCTTTGTGGGGGATGCGTCCCAAATCGTAGAGCAGTACAACTATTATGTTGTCCTTTCGGTCATTGTCTACGGATAAGCTCCATGTAGGGCCACTTATTCCACCATCATTTACACAATATTTATTGGGATTTGCATAATATTTATCCAGTACTTCTTTTTTAAAGAAAATGGGAGTTAGAGTTAGAGGGACTCCCGGTTTTTCAACAAATAGGTTCGATAATTGTTCTTCATCGCAGGTCGAAAACAATTCGTTGCCACGCTCGTCGCATTTGTATATAAATTCTTCGTATTTATCGTCCACGGGGTCCCATAAGTGTTTAATATCGCCTTTGTCATAACGTAAAATGATTTTACCCATGAGCCTACTTCCAGAATTACCCTGACCAGCAGTATGAATAAGGTTGTAATAGTTTAGGCAGAAATTCTCTCCTTTTTCTACTCGGTTATTGGTAAATTCAATTCCCAGCTCAGAGTAAGTTTTTTCAGAGAAATTGATAATGTCGAAATAAATCACAAGGTTTAATTCTCTAAGTGAAATGTACTCAAAGATGTATTTTGCAGATACCCTCACGAGCGAATCTTTAACTTTTACAACACTTATATCATCCCCGCATTCATCAACTTGAACCAATTCAAATTCATCATCAGATATCCGATTCTCTCTCAAATCGTACAGGAGTCTGAAATGTTCAATAATCTCAACTATTTGATTATGTGACCCTTTCTTTTCGCGCTGATATATAAAAGGAAAATACTCCTGAGATTCAACTATAGGTAAACATGGCTGTTCTCCCTCTATACTATCAAAGACGTAGGGTATTGTTTTGTCCCAGCCATAATCCCATGTATAAGAGTTTAAACATTTCGGTATTCCACTATCGCTTATTAAAGCGCAGGCCATGGCACCGGAATTCAATACTATCCAACCATTTGAGATGAAATTGTTGCTCATCTCTTTTGCAAAGGCCTCACATAGAGGATAATTTTCTGGAACTATCATGACAAAGCTATATAATATTCAAAGTTAATGAATTATTGCGAATGAAGGATTTTTACGTAGCATATTTCATAGCGGACAAAGTGTTTCACTAAAATAGGGAATCGGCTTCAAATACATTAACCAATTTGGTTATTTTTAGAAAATTTTAGTTATCTTTGCAGTGAGTTTTAATTTATGCTCTTATGGAACAGAATGACGTAAAGACTCCGCGAGAGATTGGCAGGATGATTGCCGCTTACTTCAAGGAGCACCACATATCACAGGAAGACGCTGCTGAACGTTTGGGCTTTGCATCCAAACAGGTGGTTGCAAATCAGTTGTACGGCAAAAGGTTTGGCAGAGCAACTGCGGCAAAGTATGCAACAGTCTTTGGCTTTGATGAAATGTTTTTGTTGACCGGCAAAGGCGAACTTGTTGCTGCCCCGTCTGCTGATAACAAAAGGCTAAAGGAGGAGAACGAAAAACTCCTGGCAATCATAGCATCGCAGCAGGAAACGATAAACAAGTTATCCGGGCAGCCACAGTGTGCTCTGGCACCATAGAATTTCTATAATCGAAACTATATTCCAAAAAACCGAGGTACGTCGTGATGATGTAACCTCGGTTTCTTTATTATTCCGTATCCTCTTTCGGCATCATTTTCAAAAACTCCTGTCGCGCTTCTTCCGGCATGTACTTTTCCAGATCAAGGTCGGGGTGGTTCTTCTTGGCTTCTTCTTTATTGGCATCTTTTATCCATAACACCCTTCTGCGGAATCTCTCAACTTCTGCGTCGACATCAATAAGATCTCCGCTTGCTGCTTTCTGTTCAATCAAGACGAGCTCTTTTGCGGCCTTGGTCTCTACATCGGTAAACCATTGCCGTGTTCTCTTTAATGATTCCGCATACTTTGGAGGAACTCCGTAAATTACACAGTTGTAGGCGTATTCGTCTTCAAGGATATCAATGAGTTCGCCATATTCATCGTATTTCTCATCCAAATATGCATGGAAGGCGCTGATTGCAACTTTGTTATTAAGAATCTCAATAATTCTCTCAGCAACCCTGAGTTGCTTGCCGTGTATGAATGGTTCGTTGCGATATCCCAGATAGTATAAGTTGGGCAAACCGGTATCCTTGTCTTTTCCACCATTGATTATGACGCCTTTACCTTCGGCATATAAATCGCCTTCGCCGTAAAGAAGGAAGCGTTCATCGTATCCGAATGCTTCAGCAAACTTTCGGGCCATAGGAACACTGAATCTGCTTTTGGCCGAAATCTGGTTAGAAATGGTTTGTTTGGTTGTACCGACTTTTTCGGCGGCAATCTGATGTGTGATGCGCCTCGCTTTCCAATCTGCAGAAATAGCCTTGCAGATTTCTTTGAAGTCTTTTGCCATAATGGTATTCTGCCCGGTATGGGATAGTCTTGCTAAAAACTAACTGTTTTGGTTAACGCCGTGCAAATATAACCAAAATTTGCGAATCGAAGCCTTTGATAAGCATTATACTTAATTTATTAACCAAGATGCCGGGCAAAACGGTGAATAACATCACTAAATCGTAGAATATGCCTTCTATGTATCTCTAAACCCCACTAACCATAATATTCACTTATTTGCAATAGATTTTGGTTAAAATAATTCGTTTTGGTTATTTTTTTGATTATTTTTGCAGTCGGAATATGGTCGATTATGGCTACACATTATGAGGAATATCTTGAAGAGGTCGTTCTGAGGCGAAAAACCTGTTTCAGAGTCGGCAAGAGAGACGAGTTCGGGCAGTATGCTGAAGAACCCGTCCTTATCTCCTGTCCACTTGACTTCAAAGAAAAGGATGAATTCCTCTATGCAATTCCCCATAACAATGATGGCCAGGTAATAGCCGACCAGTATAGATTCATAAATCATCATCACCGTCGGGATGCCGAGAATACCCGCAGATCCATCGCAAAAGGCTTGAGGCTGTATAACTGTTTCAAGGCCACACATCATCTGACTGACGATATCCTTACGCCTGATATGGTGGATATGCTGATTGCCTTCCTTTGTGGATATGACTTCAATCCGACATGCTCTCATATGCTGACAAGTCGTTCACAGGCTGTCGTTGACAACATTCTCTCTTCAATCAGGACATATCTGTCCTACATAGGAAAACCGTGCGCCTACCTTGAAGCGTCAAGAGTTGTGTCTATCATAACGGAATATGATGGTCTTCGTTCAACAGTACAGAGGACCAAATATCTCACAAGTCAGGCAAAAGACCCTCATAAGGACGACTACGCCCCGGACCATATTCTTCCGGACGAATACCGCAGGCTTCGTGAGATTGCATTCAAGCGCGGTGACAATCAGGCCATCATAATGCTGGCTCTGATGTATATCTATGGATTACGCCTTGGTGAATGCCTGGGACTTACACAGGAGGACATTAAGTTTATTCAGGTTGACGATGAACTCAAACCGGCTTTGATTCTCAGAAAGAGGAAAGGCGAAGAGCGGTGGTCCTGTGCCAAGAACTTGCGAATGGTTGAGTCCAGAAAAGACTACGGGACCAATAAAGACAGGCGTGTCGTAATTTTCATTACAATGGCGTTCTATCAAGACATGGCACAGTTCGTCAATAACGAATTGAACATGGCAAGACGCAAATTCAAGGATGGCCTGAGTCCGTTGGTGGCCGATATCTGCAATCCTGAGGAATTTGAACACGAAGACAACCATTATTTGTTTGTCAATCATAGCCGAGGCAGTCGTCTGAACGGACAGGCTTGGGGCAGAACCCTAAAATCACTGTTTCTTGAGGCAGGTATACCGCTTGACAGTGAAACCAGAGATCTTAACTTGAGCCACCGCCTTCGTCACGGGTGTGCAATGCTGTTTTATCGCTACATCGACGAAGCTCATCGTTTGTCTTTGGAACAGTTGCAGATATATCTTCGCCACGCCAATATCAAGACCACGTTGGTTTATACCAAACCTACACTTGCGGATACTTCTGCCATAAAAGAGAACTTCCAGGGAGAGCTGTTTGAGACCGCACCATATTTGAAATTTTAACGATGATACAGGAACAGATTACATTACAGACAACAAAGACCGGAAAAATCGTTGATTGCAAGACCAACAGAATACTTGCAGAGGTTGTGGAATATCTGAACCTTCCACGTCCGGCCAAGCGGATTGCGAAAGCGGAAAAACAGGATTTTCTGGATTTCTTCATCCGTAGTCTCGGTGATGCCGTTGACAGAATCGAAGGTCATCACGGATATTGCGAGGGGACGCTGTTTATGCAGCGGGATTTTATTCTCAAAAGGCGGAATCTTACAGACGCAGAACGCAAGAATCAGATGATGATGCTTGTGGAATTCTACCGTTTCATTGTCTCCAAGTACCCGGACGAGGACTTTCTGGACAGCGCATACAGAATGACACACAGGCTCTTGAACAACGTCAAACTCCCGACATATTTTATCGAAGGCTGGGACTTTGTCAGTTATTCGCCCACTATGAAATATGATGGTCAGGGCAGAATTATATTCGTTCTCCATGGATTTGATAAATTTTCCACGAGACTGACAGCCGAAGACTACATCCCTGCATATTTTGAAAAGATTGACAGTATGTTCTTCCGTGAGCTACTGTTCGACTATATGAAGTCCTCGGTAGTATGTTTTGGAGAATGTATAGCAATCAATATCGGAAGCATCTCCAAAGTCCTCAATTCAATGGGGGCCGTA
>Ga0255347_1005323_pt1 | contig 14693 bp, 9 predicted proteins | sample wastewater_treat_2_FD_192479 | JGI IMG/M metagenome (GOLD analysis project Ga0255347, IMG submission 192479) | Wastewater microbial communities from Lulu Island WWTP, Vancouver, Canada - plant24 | ecosystem: Engineered > WWTP > Wastewater > Unclassified | place: Canada: Vancouver, British...
TGCTGCTAGTACACAAACAGACCCTCAGCGCGGCGAGAACATTATTTTGTTTACAACCGCACCTGAATTAAAGCGAGAGGAATTACAGGTGTCCGCTAAAAGCCTAGGCAGCCCAGAAATTGCCATAGCCCGGAAAATTGTATGTATTGATGCTTTGCCAATATTAGGTACAGGTAAAACAGATTACGTAACTCTAAAACAAATGGCTGAGCAGCTTTGAAAAAACTGAGTACAACTATAGCTATATTGATATTGCTGTCCATTGCGATTTGTGTGTGCGTAGTTAAGCAGCCTGTTATTGGCGATTTAGATAAAGAGCTGCAGAACTTATCAAAAGCTGATGCACAAAGGCTGAAAGCGGACGTAGAGAAATTATCGACAGATTATGCAAAACGCAATTTTTGGGATGTTAAAACTTTGAGTCTTGCAACTAGCTACATTAAAACTGAGTTGGAAAAAACCACAACACATGTGGATATACAAACTTACCAAGTTGATGGTGAGCAGTTTCATAATGTAATAGCTCATTTTGGGCCAATAATTGATAATACCGCGACATATGAAAATGGGCCGCCTAAACCAATTATTATTGGTGCGCATTATGATACATATGAGCAAACCATGGGTGCAGATGACAATGCTAGTGGTGTAGCTGGTTTGTTAGAGTTGGCAAGAATTTTTGCGGAAAAGCCACCTAGTGTACCAATACAACTTGTTGCTTATACTTTAGAAGAGCCACCGAATTTTAGAACTGATAACATGGGCAGCCGTCAACATGCTGCAAGCTTGGTACGAGCAGGTATAACGCCATTACAGGTCATCGTGTTAGAGATGATTGGCTATTATAATGATGCTGATGATAGCCAAGAATACCCTTTAAGTTTTCTTAAATGGTTATACCCAACCCGAGCTAATTTTATTGCGGTAGTAGGCAATTTAACAGACACTTCAAATACTAAAAAAGTAAAAATGGCCATGCAGGCTGCCCATCAAGAGTTGGCAGTAGAGTCCATTAATGCACCAGCGGCAATCATGGGAGTTGATTTTTCTGATCATGCATCTTATTGGCTATATGGCATGCCTGCTGTGATGGTCACAGATACTTCATTCTATCGAAATCAGAACTACCATAGACCAACCGATACAGCCGATACGCTTGATTATGGGCGAATGGCTAAAGTGGTTGATGGTGTGTATGCTGCAGTTAACAATTTGAGCCGTCAGACAGAAAACTATGAATAAGCTTAATTCAATAATCAGCCGTATGTTAATGGTAATGGCGTTGATGCCATTACTGGCCTATGGTGCGATTGAGTCAAATACAAGTAATCAAATGGAGGTAATGCCGTTAGTGCAAGTTGATGTGTTGACCGAGCACGAACAAGATGCACAGTCAGTTTTGAGCTTGATTTCAACTTCACAAAAATTAGCTGAGCAATTACCAGCGTTTGTTCACGAGTCGAGTTTAGCCATTAATAAGCATCATGGTGCGCTACCTTCTACTTATGCTTTGCGAATTGAAAAAGCTTTGTCTGAAGCTAACCGTGTGCGTGAAGATTTGTTTAAGCAGGCGCTCACTCACCGCTCAGCCCTTTATAGGGTTGATGCTGATATTGCTGACCACGAGCGAGTTGTTGAAATAGTCATTGCAATGTCCGCAGCGGTAACTTTATTTGATAATAGTCATAAAATGCAGCAAGCATTTGAAAATACACCTTTATTACGCAGTAAGTTAAATGAAGGTTATCCCGAGTTTGATATTCCAGCTGGGTTTTATGATTCATCTACAGCACGGTCTAATAATCCAGAGTACCGCAAAGCATTTACCGATGCGGTACGTTATTTTTCTGACAACCGTGAAGTCGTTGAGGTTGAAATTAATAAAAGTTCGCCCTCAATACAAGCACTGTATCAGCATATTGCCCAAAGCCCTTTGCTGAAAGGCTTTCATGGTGCTAGCGTATTTAAACAGATTGTTGTATTACCATTTAAAACAGTTTCAGGTGCGATGAATTTATCAGAGCGGGGTTTGGGTAAGCTCAAGTTTAATAGCTCAAAAGTAGTCGGTAACACCATGGGTGCTGTGCGCTGGCGTGAAGGTAAGCTAAGAAATGATGTGGCGGTGTTAAATGCTATGTTGGCAGTTTTGCAGCCTGGTGATATTTTGCTCGAAAAAACTCCTTTTGCACTTACCGATAAAACCATTCCAGGGCATTTTGGGCATGCCGCAGTTTATATTGGTACCAAAGAGCAGCTAAATGAACTGGGTATTTTACAGATGGCTGTAGTGCAAAAAAATATGGCAAAAATAGAGTCGGGTCACGGAGTTGTTGAAGCTTTAAGAAGTGGTGTGGAGCTAAACAGTTTGCAAAATTTTATGAATGTGGATGATGTGGCTATTTTGCGCCCTAAAAATCTCAGTATTGAAGATCGTCGTCAAGCCGTCACATTGGCGCTTGGTAACTTAGGTAAGGCATATGACTTTAATTTTGATGTGAACACAACGGATACGATAGTTTGCTCAGAGTTGATTTATATTGTTTATCCACAAGTTGATTTTGTCACCAAGAATGTATTGGGGAGTTTTTCTATTACACCAGATGATATTGCACAGCGCGCAGGTAGTGCGACAACAGACCCATTAGAAGTGGTGATTTTTGCGCATGATGGCAAATTGGTTTGTGAGCAAAATCTAAATACTAGGCAAGAGGGGTTAGTCTTGTATGACAGTTTGGTTAAGCCCACTGCAAAACAAGTGAATGGTAATACTTTACCGCGCATGGTGTTTACTGGGTTTTTATAGTGCGCTTTAACTGCCTAATTTTGAATAAGAAAAATATAAAAATAGATGACTCAGCCAAATAAATACTCAAGCACTTCACAGTTGACTAACGCTATTAACGGCATTAAGTCTTGGTTAGAGTCTGGTCATATCAACCCTGGTTTAACGGGCTTACCAGATGAGTTACGTAATCATCCCTTAATGCAGCAAGTGTGGGCTGGTATTGATGCAACGCAGGTTTGGGACTGTCACGCGCACATTATTGGCTCTGGCGATAGTGGCAAAAGTGGTGCATGGGCTACGCCTAAAATGGATAGCTGGAGACACCCCATTCTAAAAATCCAAAAATTCTTTCATATTAATGGGGCTGGACTTGATACCAATAAAGAAGATGAGAGTTTTGTTGCGCGTTTAGTGCACTTGTCTAGTGAAATGCCAGTTGGCTACAAAACCATGTTGTTTGCTTTTGAGTGGTCGCATAATGAGATGGGTAACCCTGTTCAGCAGGATTCAATTTTTCACATTCCTAATGATTATGCCGCAAGCATCATTGAGCAACACCCGCAACATTTTGAATGGGTGGCTTCTATCCATCCTTACCGTGCAGATGCGATTGATGCTTTAGAGCAGGCACATGCACAAGGTGCGGTGGCTATGAAGTGGTTAGCCTCATCAATGGGTATAGACCCTGCATCGCCAAAGTGTAAGCAGTTTTACCAAAAATTACAGCAACTCAATATGCCCATGATTACCCATGTAGGGCGTGAAAGTGCCGTGCCAGGCGGGGATTTAAGTTTTAATAATCCATTAAAAATGCGTCATATGTTGGATCAAGGTGTGCGAACTGTCATGGCACATTGTGCGAGTGATGGCTATGACAAAGATTTTGATAACGGGAATAAATTAGTCACCAGTTTTGAGTTGTTTGCACGGATGATGGATGACCCAGCATATGATCAATTGCTGTTTGGTGATATTTCAGCCACAACTTTATTTAATCACTCATGGGTGCTCAAACACCTATTAGAGCGTACCGATTGGCACCATCGCCTTCATAATGGTACAGATTATCCTTTGCCTGGTGTTTTTCCGCTCATAACCAGTGGACAGTTTTATAGGGATGGTATGCTGGCTGAAGCGCATGTGCCATTTTTACAAACCGTACGTCAATATAATCCAATTATGTTTGACTTTGCTTTAAAGCGTTTACTCAGTTTTGAAGGCGCACGATTTCCAGCCAGTGTTTTTGAAACGCGACGTTTCTTTCAGCAATCATGATTCAGCGACACGTAAGTGATCTTGTAATGAGTTTTTATCGATTAATTTGTCTAGCAAGTCGTTTAACTACGATTGAGTGCAAATGACTAAGGGGTGTTAGATGGAGTTTTTAGCATTAATTGGCGGATTATTAGGTTTGATGATGCTGGTTGGCTCTGTGGCTGGCTTTTTTGGTATGTTTTCATCAAGTGATAAAGCGAGAAAACTGTTTAAGCTTGAGCAAGAATCTCAAAGACTGCATGCTGAAATAGCGAGCATCAATTCGAAAGTCGAGCTGTTGCAGAGGCAGTTGAATGAGCGGTCAACAGAAGCCGCTTTAACTACGGAAGCGAATAGTGCAAGCATTGTTGCCCTCAGTGCATTTACAGAGACATCGATTACGGCAAACACGATATCGCAACCCTTACCTGTTGAGGACGTGCAAGTAACAGAGCGTGTTGTGGTTAAACCATCTACTCCAGATTCCGCGCCTATTCCGATTGCGAGCTCAAACGTTAAAAAAGCTGGTATTGATCAAACTGTTAATACAGTACGAACTACGGTAAAGCCAAAATATACACCGCCACCGCCAAACTTTATCGAGCGTGGTTTTGCTGCGGCAAAAGAGTGGCTATTGGGCGGCAATACCTTGGTGCGTGTTGGCATGATTGTGCTTTTTATTGGATTAAGCTTTTTTGTGCAGCTTGCCATTAGCGCCGGCATCATTCCTATCGAGCTGCGCTTAACAGCTATTGCCTTAGCTGGTATGGCTTTGCTCGTGACAGGTTGGCGTGTACGCGATACACGCCAACAATACTCTTGGACACTGCAAGGTGGCGGTATTGGCGTGTTATACCTCACTATTTTTGCCTCATTCAAACTCTATAGCTTAATTCCATCTGGGCCAGCTTTTGCGTTACTTATTTTAATTGCATTTTTATCGGCTTTTATTGCCGTCAAACAATCTGCATTGCCACTAGCCATTTTGGGGTTTACGGGCGGATTTTTAGCGCCAATTTTAACGTCAACTAATAGTGGCAATCATGTGGGATTGTTTAGTTATTATTTGGTGTTAAATTTGGCGATTGCTTATGTGGCTTACCACAAAACGTGGCGCCCATTAAATGTATTGGGTTGGGCGTTTACCTTTATTGTGGCAACACTCTGGGGTGCTCAAAAATATATTCCAGAGAATTTTGCAACGACTGAGCCCTTTTTAATTCTTTTCTTTTTATTGTTTACCGCAATTGCAGTTTTATATGCACATCGTCAGGCCACAAAGGCCAGTGATTATGTTGATGCCACGCTTGTGTTTGGCACGCCGCTAGTAGGCTTTAGCCTGCAATATGCTTTGCTAAAAAATATGCCATTTGGCTTGGCTTACAGTGCATTAATTTTAGGCATTTTTTACTTAGGGCTAGCATGCTGGGTGTTGACGCGCAAAAAAGAGTCGTTGCAATTTTTGGGAGAATGCTTTTTGGCCTTAGGCATTGGCTTTGTAACGCTTACATTGCCGTTGGCGCTTGATGGCCGTTGGACATCGGCTGCATGGGCGGTTGAGGGGGTCGGCTTGCTTTGGGTAGGTTTAAAGCAACAGCGCGCTTTTCCAACTTTTACTGGGCTTGCTTTGCAAATATTGGGTGCGATTGCATTTGCACAAGGCTGGGGATTATCTGGTTATACAGGCGTTGCGCATCAAAATATGTTTTTAGGTGTGGCCTTTATTGCACTTTCAGGCTGGGCTTGTGGGGCATTGCTTAATCATTATCGCCCAAATAAATTACAGGGTTATTTACCATTGGCATTGTGGGGTTGGGCTTGGTGGGCTGGTGCAGGCTTAACTGCAATTGATGAGTTTATTGCAAGTCACACATTTGCCCATGCGAGTTTAATTTTTATCACAGTAACCAGCTTGGTATTGCCAATATTGTCAAAACAACTGAGATGGAAAAAACTTTCTTTTCTCACAGCACTATTACTCCCCAGTATGGTGTTTGTGATGTTGATAGATGTATTTAATTTCTCGTTTGATGAAATATCCCCACTTAACTGGTTTGGTTATGTTGCGTGGCCATTTGCTTTTGCTGCTTATACTTGGTTAATTTCAATTAACTTAGTCCCTAAATTTACATGGTTGCGGGCACCTTTACTGTGGGTGATGGCGGTGATTGGCATTCTAGAATGGCAATATCAGCTCGGGTCATATGTTATTGAATCACGCGTATGGAGTGAAATTGGCTGGGGCATTGTGCCTTTACTGATTGTTGGTTCAATCACCTATTGGTTGTTTGCTAAAAATCACTTTAACCAATCTCGCTTAGAGCAAGCACGTACTTGGGCTTGGGTGGGCAGTCTGCCACTTATGGTATTTGCCGTGGTTTGGTATTTTATGATGTCCCTGAACTCTACTGGTAACGCTGCGCCATTACCCTATATTCCTTTGCTTAATCCGCTAGATATTACGCTTGCTGGCGCCTTGTTATTCATGCTGATTTGGCAGCGTATTGTTACTAAGCATTTGGGCAAGTTGCAACATATCAACCCAATATTAGCTTCAGTCATGGCTTTTATTTTGCTTAATGGTATGTTGTTACGTACGCTGCACCACTGGGTGGGTACACCGCATTTGTGGGTATCTATATTCAATAATCATACGGTGCAAATGGCCTTTACTTTCTTGTGGAGCATCACTGCGTTTGCTTTGATGTTGCTTGCGCATCGATTGGCTAACCGCCAGTTATGGAAAGTAGGCGCGGCATTAATCGCTTTGGTTGTTGTGAAATTGTTCTTGTTAGATTTATCAGGTCTTATCGAACGCGTTGCCTCATTTATTGGTGCGGGCTTAATCATGCTGGCTATGGGGTATTTTGTACCTATTCCACCAACTAAAGATCATGCAAACTCATTAAAAAATGCTAAGGAAGTAAAATGAAGTTTAATTATTATTGGGTTGCTGTTGGCATCGCTTTCAGCAATCTCGCCGTAGCGGCAGATTTCAAATTAGATGCTACTGGCGGCGAACCGCTTTATCAAACCATCTTGCCAAAACAAGTGTATGAACAAAGCCGTGCAGATGAGCTGCGCGACTTGATGATTACTAATGCATCAGGCGAGCAAGTACCTTATGCCTTATTTGCAGATGAAGAGCTCCACGCGCAAGTTGAAAGCAACTTAAAAAGCCAGCCACTCAATGTACACGCCATTACAGAAAGTCAACTTAATAATGTAGATGCGTTACATGTTCAAATTAATCAGTATGCCGAAAATACCGCTGTGGATATTCAGGCTAACAAAGCTAATGCTGCCGACAAAACGGTTTATCTGATTGATGCTGGTGATAAGCATCCTGCATTTAAAACTTTACGTATTGATTGGCAAGGTGGTGAGGGTAAGCTATTAGCCTTTGATGTGCTAGCCAGTCATAACTTAAAAGACTGGTACCCATTAGGTAATGGGGTGCTCATTAAAACCACATCAGAAAATGCCAACTTAATTCAAAATACTATAGAAATCGACGGGCAAGAAACCTCACGATACTTACAAATTCGCCCAACAGGCAATGAGTCAATTGTGATTAACAAAGTTCAGGCTGAGTACTTAAGCTTGCGGTCAGTTGAACGTAGCTTACATTTAGAGAAAATTAATTTAGTTCAGCGCGAGCAAAATAAAGAACAGCATGTTGTTAACGTAGATTATGAGGCAACAGGGCGTTATCCAGCGCAGTATTTGCGTGTGGAATTGCCGCAAATGAATACGATGACCAGTGCACGCTTTTATGCGCGTAATAAAACCAATGAGCCCTGGCAATACTTAACAACCTCATCACTATATCGAACGGAAAAAGCAGGTAAAGTGCGTGTTAACCCAGATGTTGAGTTGAACCACACAACAGCACGCTATTGGCGAATGCAATTTGACCAAGCTAATGGCGGTTTAGGTGCGCAAAATCCAACACTATCACTCGGTTGGCGCCCTAATACTGTGGTATGGAATGCGCGTGGAAATGGTCCTTTTGTGCTAACGGTTGGTGCCAGCACAAGTGTGATTAATCGCGTTTCTGCACAAAGTTTAATGCCAGATTTTCAGGTGGAAAAAATTTCAGCTTTGCCAAAAGCAGATGTAGGTGCAGCCATTGCTTTAGATGCTGGTGAAGCTGCAGCATCAGTAACATCTAAGTCTAATGCTTGGACTTCTGCACCCGATTATAAAACGTGGTTGCTTTGGGGCGGCTTGTTTTTGGGTGTGTTATTGCTAGCCTGGATGGCCTATTCACTTCTAAAAGCCGATAACAAAAAATAATGATTATTCACTCCCGTTTATTGAATATCACCATAAATGACTTGACACATATAACCAAATAACTAAATATATAGTTATATTAAGTTAGTTTATTTAATCAAAAGATAGCCATCATGAAAAACCAGTTTACTTTAATGAACGAGCAGCGTTTTCGCCCATTTTTCTTTACTCAATTTTTAGGGGCATTTAACGACAATGTCTTTAAAATTGCGCTCATGACTTTAGTCGCTTTTCATGCAAGTACTTTAGGGCTAAGTGATGAAGTGGGTAAAACGTTAGAGACAACTCTGCCAGGTTTATTTATTTTGCCATTTTTCTTATTTTCAGCTACAGCTGGGCAGCTTGCTGATAAGTTTGAGAAATCTCAAATCATGCGTTTTGTAAAATTATTTGAAATAGGCATTATGCTTTTTGCAAGTGTAGGGTTTTTTTTACATAGCATTGTAATGTTAGCTGCCGCAATTTTTATGATGGGCATGCATTCAACGATTTTTGGTCCCGTAAAGTATTCATATTTGCCGCAACATTTAAAAGAAAGTGAGTTAATTGGTGGTAATGGCCTAGTCGAAATGGGTACTTTTGTCGCCATTTTGCTAGGTGAAGTATTAGGAGTTTGGCTAGCAAAGAAAAGCGCGCATGAAACAGTGATTAGCTTAAGTATTATTGGTATTGCTTTACTTGGTTATTGGGTGAGTCGCGGTGTGCCAAATTCACCAGCGGCTTCACCAGCACTTAAAATCAATTGGAACCCAATTACCGAAACATATCGGAATATTCAATTTATTTGGCAACACCAAGTGATTTGGTTGGCGATTATTGCAATTTCTTGGTTTTGGTTTTATGGCGCAACACTGCTTGGTAAATTCCCTAGCTTTTCGCGAGAGGTGTTATATGGCGATGAAAGCATTTATATTTTATTGCTTTCTGTGTTTTCAATTGGCATCGGCATCGGCTCAATGATGTGCGAAAAACTTTCTAAAGGAAAGGTTGAGCTTGGCTTGGTGATGTTTGGCGGCATTGGATTAACGTTGTTTGGTGTTGATTTGTATTTTTCCAGTAGTAGCTTACATATCAGCTTAAATAACAAAATGTTGATAGATTTTATGTCTTTTATCAGTATGCACTATAACGCTCAAGGCCATATTGTGTGGACCTATTGGCGTGTGTTAATTGATATTGCTTTAATTGGATTTTTTGGCGGTTTGTATATTGTGCCACTTTATGCGCTCATACAAACGCGTTCAGAAAAAAGCCACCAATCAAGAGTAATTGCCGCCAATAATATTATGAACGCACTTTTTATGGTGGCATCCGCCGCATTTTCAATTTTCATACTCCATAAGAAATTGAGTATCCCAGGATTGTTTTTATCGACGGCCTTGTTAAATGTGTTGGTATTGATTTACTTGTGCGTTAGGCAACCTGAATACTATAAAACTTTTATAGCATGGGTTAAAAGGTAGGTGTTGAGCCTTGGCTACGCCAGACTAAAACCAGCAATTTTTTATCAGGAAAGTTATGAAAAGTATTAAACCGATTGTTGTGGCAACAGCGTTTGCATTTAGCACTTCATTAGTCCATTTAACAGCGGATGCTAAAAGAATGCCAATTAGTTTTCCGCTAATGGCTAACGAAGATGCAGTACTTGGCTTATATGATGCACATGCGTTTACAACAACCCATGGAGAGTGCGAAGAATGTACAACTGCGCCCCAAGCACTTTGGTATTTTCAACATGAACTAATTGCTGTGCCTGCTTCTACGCTAACTCGCCATGCCACTTCTAAAGTTGCGCAGGAGCCAGCAAGTGAAAAAATCAATGATGTGATGCCACCATTAATTTGGTTGGGCTCACCTCAAGTAATTCAACAAACTAAAATCAGTGAGCAAGCTGGTACATTAGGTCAATTAAATGATTTGGAAGATAGTGCTGGCCCGTTATTTCTGGTAGATAGAATTCCTACCAATTTATCTTACTGGGATGATTCAACGTGGGCATTTTTTAAACAGCGTCCGATTCGCATTCGTGGCGAAATGACCGATAGAGGTTTTTTGGCACGCACAATTTGGCCGCTTGACTACAAAATACCACAAATTGCTGAGCTTAAACCTCTACAGGCAAATGAAACCTTAAAGTCATTGGTACAGTTTGAGCATGGGGGGGCAAGGAGCGCCTATGAAACAAGGCTGCTTTGGGCTAAAAATGACGAAGCTAAGCAAATTAGTGCTGGCAAAGCCGTGATTGGCTTTATGCTAAACGGTGCGCAAGGCGATGATGACGAGGCGCATGGTGGGCATTTTGCGGTGGTCACTGGTCGCATGGAAGCAGATGGCAATTATGCACGTTGGCTGGTGAGTAATTATTACAATTTGGCATCAAATAGTGAAAAAGGCATTATCGCTGGCATCACACCGATGGATAAGTATTTGGCAGATTTAAATAGTGGTCAGAGCTACTATCGACCGTCTTACATGCTTGTAGCAGTCATGAAAAGTGATGCGATTCCAAAGCAATTTCAAACAGCAACTAACCAAATATTTGAACATTTTTATCGTAATGATTTTTTGTATGATCACTCACGCGAGAACTGTGCGGGAATCAGTATTGATACCTTGCGCAAACTGGGGTGGAATGTACCTGCACGTGGCGTTGAAAGTCAACTTAAGGCAACAGCAGCTTATTTTTATGTCGCAATAACCGAAAAAAGTCTGACCAAAGGCCGTGCAATTTATGATTATTTAAATACTGAAACTACGCGACTTTTCCCCGCTGTTACATTTGATGCAATTGGTGAGGACATGCTGCTAGGTGCAACTCAATGGTCTAGAAAACTGTACGTAGACCACAGCCCAGTGACCCCCTTTATGGAAAAATTCGGCCAAGATGTCGAGGCGATTTATTTTGTGCGTATTCCGCAAATACCCTCTAGTCGTGCCTTTGGGCAAGCACCCGTTTATAGTTTTGCACAATACATGCAGCAAGCGCCTGCTGATCGCAGCCAATGGAAAATTGTACCCACCACGCCAAATCCATTGCCAAAAATATTTGAAAGTGCTGATCTAGCAAAGCAACAAGCGCAAGCGAAACCTAGCTTGGTTCCCTGGCCAGTGGCACTGGTTGGCGTGAGTTTTATGGTGTTAGTGGGCTGGTTGATCCGTAAAATGCTAAATCTTGCCGCATCAAGGCGGCAATCCAAACGCAATTAACGCTGGTCAAGCCGCGCTATTTGCGGCTTGATTGGGTCATGAACTGAAGTCGGGTTCGATGTAGTAATGCATTACTTGGGCACATAAAAAACAGATTTCTCAGAAACACGTTCATGATTGCTGAGTGCCTCAACCACAAACTGAATTGGATGTGAGCCGCTCGTTGTGATGTCACTTGGTAATTGTAAGCTGATTGGGAATCTACGCTCATCAGTTGCATTGACGCTCACCTTATTGCTGGATGCAATCGTTAAGTTTGGCAAGCCTGAAATGGTAATGAGATAAGTTTCAGGTTGTTCAGTCGTGTTGCTCACTTCTAGCTGATATACATTTTCGATATTGCCTTCATTGCTAATGCGCGCCATTACCCCACGGTCACGCGTTACATCCACCATAAACACATGGCGCATTGAAAGTGATGTCATCAACGCGACACAAATACCTAGTAACAAACCACTGTATATCAATACTCTAGGCCGCAATAATATAGCAATTAGGCTGTGCTGGGTGTGTGACTGATTCTTATCGGTTAGCGTAGAAAACTGAATTAAGTTGCGTGGATATTGCATTTTATCCATCACGCTATTGCAAGCATCAATACATAAGCCACAACTAATACACTCGTACTGTAAGCCGTCACGAATATCAATGCCAACAGGGCATACTTGAACGCAAAAGCTACAGTCAATGCAATCGCCCAAGCCACTTTGTTTGGCATCCACACTGCGAGAACGGCCACTGCGCGGTTCTCCACGCTGCTCATCGTAGCTGACTATTAGCGTATTTTGATCAAACATTGCACTTTGAAAACGCGCATAAGGACACATATGTTTGCAAACTTGCTCACGCAAAAAGCCAGCATTACCATAAGTTGCTAGCCCGTAAAACAGTATCCAAAATAATGTCCATGCGCCTACATTGTTACTAAGCGTGGCTTCAAATAACGGTCTAATTGGTGTAAAAAAACCAACAAAAGTAAATCCAGTCCAAAGTGAAAAAACAATCCAAATGGCATGTTTAAGCAATTTTTTGTAAAGGCCATTCACCGTCAACTTGTGGCTATCGACTTTAATTCGCGTTGCACGGTCGCCCTCAACCTTATATTCAATCCAAAGAAAAATTTTTGTATAAACCGATTGTGGACACGAAAACCCACACCAAAGCCGCCCTGCCACGGCCGTAAACAAAAATAATCCTAATGCTGAAATAATGAGAATAACTGCCAAGTAAATGAGGTCTTGCGGATAAAGTACTAAACTAAATAAATAAAATCGGTGATCTTGAAGATCAAACAATAAGGCTTGTCTTTGACCTAATTGCAACCAAGGTGTCGCATAAAAAAATAGCTGAGTAATCCAGACCATCGCCCATCGCCAGTTGGTGTAGAAACCAGCGGTTGCGCGTGGATACACTTTGCTTTTAGGGCTGAGTATTGAATTGCTTACTTTAATAGGAATTATTTTTTTGGCTGATTTTTGAGAGTTTGTCATGTTTTTCATCGCTCACATTTAATGGCTTTCGTTACCGCTGCTTGCTAGTGATGTAATGTGGATGCATTAAACTCAAGCAATTTGGCTGTTTTGCGTGAAAAATAATAGAGGATGACGTAATTTAAAAACAGAATCAGATGGTTAATATAAAACCATATCAGAAGAGGTGTGGTTTGCGCTACAGAACAGATTTGTGTGCTAAATCAGTAGAAATTTTTCCGATTATAGCCAATGCATTTTCTATGTTGGAGTCCCAAATGTGACCGTAATTAAGCCTAATATAATCCGTAAAACCTCTTTGGGCTGAAAAGATAGGGCCAGGTGCAATGCTGATGCCTTGCTTGAGTGCAAGTTGATGTAACTCAAGCGCATTAATGCCATTCGGTAACTTCACCCAAACAAAATACCCGCCTTGTGGCTTAGTTAGACGAGTTCCAGCTGGAAAGTATCGCTCTATTGCATCAATAAATTTGATTTGGTTGACTAAAAGTGCGTGGCGCAATTGTCGCAAGTGCTTATCGTAACCGCCTTTTTGCAAGTATTTGCCTAGTGCAATTTGTGCAGGTACCGATGCCGAAAGCGTGGTGGTTAACTTAAGCCGCTCAATGTCTTTGGCAAATCGGCCTGGTGCAACCCAGCCAACACGATAACCTGGCGCTAGGCACTTAGAAAATGATGAGCAATGCATCACTAATCCATCTGTATCAAACGCTTTGGCTGGTGTTGGTCGCTTTTCGCCAAAGTATAGCTCGGCATAAACGTCGTCTTCGATTAGTGGCACCTGATATTTCGTGAGTAATGCGACTAAACTTTTCTTCTTTTCATCTGAAAGTAGGCTGCCTAGCGGGTTTTGAAAGTTACTCATCAGCCAGCACGCTTTAGGCTGGTGGCGTTGCAATGCAAGTTCCATTGCATTTAAATCAATACCATCACGTGGGTGGCTGGGTATTTCAATCGCCTTAAGCCCAATTCGCTCAATGGATTGCAGAGCGGCATAAAAAGTCGGCGATTCAATGAGCACCGTATCACCGGGGCGCGTAACAGCCATCAAGCAAAGGTTAAGCGCTTCAAGGGCGCCGTTGGTAATCACAATTTCATCTGCGGCAACATGTAAGCCATCAATCATGTAGCGCAAAGCGATTTGGCGCCGCAAATTGGCATCACCAGGGCTTAAGTTTTCCACACTACTCCAAGGGTCCATCACTTGAACGCTTGCTGCGAGTGTGCGAGCCAAATTATTTAACGGAAACAGCAGTGGGCTTGGGAAAGCAGAACCTAGTGGTACAACTTTTTTGTGTTTAATTGATTCCAGCACATCAAAAACAAGCTCGCTCACATCAACGTTCGTTAGCACATCATGATTAACTGCAGCAGGCTCTGGCGAAGGCAAAATGGTTAATTGACCACCTGTGACAAAGTAGCCAGAGCGCTCACGTGCGCTGATGATGCCTTTAGCTTCAAGTAAGTAATAAGCTTGAAAAACGGTAGATGGGCTAACATTGCGGCTCATGCTGGCTTGCCGTACGGAAGGTAGTTTGTCGCCCTTGCAAAGTACGCCCTCCTGAATGGATAGGGCGATACTGTTGGCAAGCTGTTCGTAGCGCTTCATGTAGGTGGTTTTGCTAATTGTGCATATGACTGAATATTAAAAATGGCTC
>Ga0255347_1005326_pt1 | contig 14688 bp, 16 predicted proteins | sample wastewater_treat_2_FD_192479 | JGI IMG/M metagenome (GOLD analysis project Ga0255347, IMG submission 192479) | Wastewater microbial communities from Lulu Island WWTP, Vancouver, Canada - plant24 | ecosystem: Engineered > WWTP > Wastewater > Unclassified | place: Canada: Vancouver, British...
TGTGGAAATGTGGGAGATGGAGAAATCCCCAAGAAATGCCTGCCTACAGGATTTAGTAACTGGGTAAATCCATAGTTTTATCCTTTTATTCAAAAAAGAGAGATTTCTTGTATTGTGTAAGGCATCTACCTTCGAACCGAGAGGTCTTTAAATGCATTCTTTTTTGACTCTTTTCATACACCAGGCCTTACTTTTGAAACTTTCACTTTTTAAGCTCTAAATAAATCAATCCCCACAAGGGTTTTAAAAGATAGTGGACGGGTCTTGTTGGAACATGTTGAAATTGGCGGAAGAAAAAGGACTTGATGCAGTAGCAATAGTTAAATTTTTTACTCCTGATAGTAACTGGACATGGTATGCAACAGAATTTGATGGAGATGATTTATTTTTCGGTTTGGTTGATGGGTTTGAAAAAGAAATCGGATATTTCAGACTATCCGAACTTCAGAGCGTAAAAGGTGCTTTAGGTTTACCAATCGAAAGAGATATGTATTTCAAGCCTAAAACTCTTAGAGAACTAATGGACTGAATACAAAAACCTTAGAGGGTGGCAAGGTTAAACCCTCGCAATTTTAAATTATTACAAAAAGCAAAATGATAACTACTTTACCTCTTAGATGGATTGAAAAAATAAACCCTTACTACTATGAAAATTTAGAGGAAGGCGAAGAAATAATGTGGAATACATTATGGAATTTTAACGATTGCGAATGGTCAGAGAAAAACGCAAAGAAAGTCAGAAATTGCGGAATGATACCAGTTGAAGTTGATGGATTGATTTTCTGTGCATAGTCGGGTTGTGAAATGGATTTAACAGCAACTGTTATCTATACACAATACAAGCTAACAGGCTTTATTGAACAAGACCACGCCTATTACTTGAAACACCAATCAAAAGAATTTGTTGAGTATGTTATCGGAGACAAGGCAAGAAACGAATTAATCCAATGTGTAAATAAATTCTACAAGGACATAGAAATATGAAAAACTACTTAATTTTAAATCGCTTGTATAGATTCATCAAAGAAATCAACGATAAAACCTTTGTTGGACTAATTGAAGGGGTAAAAGATGAGAAAGAAGCACTCAACAGAGCAAAAGCAAAATTCAATCTTGGACAGGCTGAACAGCTATTCGCAGAGGAGTGCTATATACAAGTATAACAGGTTAAGGGCGGAGGTTAATAGCTTCCGCCCTTGCAAAATATTAAATTATCAAACAAATAAACATGGACTATATTAAATACCCAATAGCAAAAACATTAATTGAATGTATTGAACACTTAGAAAAAGGCGGAGAACTATGGCAGGAATTGAGTACTACATCAGATGATGGCGAACTTGCTCAAATTGAAAATTATGATGAATTAATGGATTTAGTCGATTATGAAGAAGATGTTGAAGACTGGCAAATCCATTTAGTAGATTAATTTTCTTGTCCTTTGAGGGTTGAAAGGTTAAACCCTCAAATTTTGAGCAATGAGGACTTACTTTCTTTATCTCTAGCCGAAATAGAAAGTAAGCAAAGAAAGTTGGCTTTATTTCTTCTACACTTTATGATAGATTATTTGTAACCTTACTTTGCTAGGAATACGAGAATGAAAAAGTCTCAACATATTGGTGAGATCATACAAGAGTTAAGAAAAAAGAAAGATATGACACAAGAAGAACTTGCTCAAAAATCTGGCGTTTCTTATACGACATTGATTAAGATCGAAAGAGGTAGTGTTCAAAACCCAACGGTTAAAACTATCAAGCGGATAGCTGATGCATTAGATGCCTCGGTGGATTTGTTGTTAGGCAAGATTAATTTAGATATCAACCCAACCCATAAAAATGAACAATAACGACTATCAAAATGAAATTTTAAAATTAAAAAAACAAGTTGAGCGACTCAAAAAGTCTGTTAAGAAGCAAAAGTATGGACTTGTATGGATGGATGTTCCAGAGGCATTTGAAGATGATGTTGAAAACAAGTTACCGGTACTTAAGGAAGTACCTGAATTAGCAATAAAAAACGATGACGGAAAACCTACTCATATTTTAATTGAAGGCGATAACTATCATGCCCTTACTTGTTTGAATTACACTCATAAAGGGAAGGTAGACGTGATATACATCGATCCTCCTTACAACACTACATCAGATGGCTTCAAATACAAGGATAAGAGAGTTATTGACAAATATCCAGATGGAACGACCGTTGATGTTAACAGCCCTTTTCGTCATAGTTATTGGTTATCTTTTCTACACAAAAGACTTGAACTGTCAAAAAGCCTACTTAGCTCTGATGGTATTATTTTTATTAGCATCGACTATCACGAGTTCGCCCAATTAAAGCTTTTATGTAATGAAATCTTTGGTGAGGATAACTTTCTTGCACATCTTATATGGAGAGGGATGCATACAACAAGAAACTCAAGCAAAGACTTCAATCAAAATACCGAGTATATCCTTGTATACGCAAAAAACAAATCTCAGTTGATCATTGCTGGCGATTCAGACACTTATTTACGATTTTTTAAGGACAAATCATCAAGCTATCCTTTTGATGATAACGATGGTAATGGTAAATACAAGCTGGACCCTATTTATGCTCGCAATTTTTATGAACCATATGAAGTAGAGTTTCCGAATGGGGTGAAATGGTCTGCACCGAGAGGAAACTATCCGAGGTATTCAAAAACGAACTTATTAAGGATGTATGAAGAAGGGCTGATAATATTCTCAGGAAAAGAACCTAAGGCTAAAAGGTATTTAAGAAATGTTAAAGAAGGTGTACCGCCAGATACATTACTCCCATCTGATATAGTCGGTTTTAATAAAGATGGTACTTCATTACTCAACTATATGTTTGAAGGAAGGAAGGTTTTTGATCAACCAAAACCTGTTGCATTAATTAAATATTTGCTTTCCATTTCAAGTAAAAAAAAGAAATCTAAACAAAAACAAATAATTCTTGATTTTTTTGCAGGATCTGGAACTACAGGTCAAGCGGTTATGGAACTAAATGAAGAAGATGGACTAAATAGACAATGTATATTAATAACAAATAACGAAAACAACATCATGACAGATGTGTGTTATCCAAGACAAAAAAAAGTCGTTGAGGGTTATACTTATTTGGGAACAATTAAAAAGGTTCTATTTAGAGAAAAGATTTCATTTAAAACTTTGGCAAATGCTCAAAGAATTAATGAGGAGGTTAACCTTATAGCTGAAACTTCAACAAACAAGTGGGAGAAGCTTATAAAAAAGGTTGTAGGAAATGAATTACAGATAATTGGCGAAAATAGACGAAGTAACAAAATTGAGGGTTTGGGAAATTCTTTAAAGTTTTATAGAACATCCTTTGTTGGTAATAGAAATATCTTAAACATAAAAGATGAAGATAAGGTTGAATTAGCCCACAATGCAGGTGAATTACTCGCATTATCTGAAAACACTCTGGATTTGATAAATAAAGACGATTGGATGCAACTTTATGAAAGCAACGATAGATATACAGCTATCTATTTCAGAGAAGAAATGACTAACTTTGAAAAGTTTAAAAATGATGTTAAAAAACTTGATAAACCTGTCTCAATCTATGTGTTTAGTTGGGGTGATAATGAATTTCCAGATGATTTTGCAGAGATAAAGGATGCTAAGGTGAAAACAATTCCTGCTCCAATTCTCGAAATCTATAAACAAATTTATAACTTGAATACGAAATAACTATGGCACAATTCAATTTATTAGAATTTCAAAAGTCAGCAGTTGAAGAACTCTTAACTTCTCTGTCTACGATATGGAGAACCTCTAAGAGGCAAATTCCATTGGTATTCAAGTCACCAACAGGAAGTGGAAAAACTTTCATGATGGCACACTGTATTAAGGGATTGAACCATCTCCCAAATTGGGATGCTGATAAGGCTTTCATCTGGATCACATTTAGTGATGAGTTGGCAATGCAAAGTAAAGAAAAGTTTTTTAAATATTTTGAAAATACTCTCGAAAATGAATTATTAACTGTTCAGGATATTGATTCCAGAGGTGTACTTTTGAAAAACGACATCCTATTCATAAACTGGCAGAAAGTTGTCTCAAAAAGTGCAGAAAATAGAGTCTTAAGAAGACCAGAGGATGAGTTAATGCAGAAGGAAAGTGGTAAATATTTTGAAGACATGATAGATGCGACTCACGAAGCCAAAAGAGAAATCATCCTTATAGTTGATGAATCACATAAAAATAGTAGAACAAATTTAGCACAGGAAATAATTGATTATATTAATCCGAAGGTAATAATTAAAGTATCAGCAACACCAGAAGAGGAGCCCTCTTTTTCTCAAGTTAAGAACAATGAAGCAGGATATGTTGAAGTCCCAAGACAAAAAGTGGTTGAGGAAGGTCTAATTAAAGAAAAGATAATTGTTCAAACGGATGAAGACTTACAAAAGTTTAAAGGACAAGACTTAGATGAGGTACTTATTGATTTAGCAATTAGCAAAAGAGTCGAAATTGTTGAACAATATAAAAAGATTAATAAAGAAATCAATCCTCTCATATTAATCCAACTTCCCAACGACGACAAAAAACTAATTGAAATCGGACAAAAAACTAAGGAACAGGTTGTATTAGAAACTCTCAACAAAAAAGGGATTAAAGAGGATCGTGTTGCGATGTGGTTTGATGGAAAGCAGAAAAACATGGAATTTATTACTGAGAATGATAGCGATGTAGATTTTATGCTCTTTAAACAAGCCGCAGGAACAGGTTGGGACTGTCCGAGAGCACACATCTTAGTTATGTTTAGAGAAATTACTTCTCCTACATTTTATACTCAAACAATTGGAAGAATACTAAGGATGCCTGATCCTGAAAACAACGAGGATTACAAGGACTATTCTGATCTAAGAACTGGATATCTATATACAAACTATAAGAGAACTGAGGTTACTATTCCAGATCAATCAACATTTAATAAGCCACTCATTTATGTTGCTAAAAGGAAGAAAAATATCACGAATGTTGAAATTCAATCTGCTTTTGTTACAAGGGTTGATTATGGGGACTTGAGTAATTCATCAAAGTTTCAGATGAGTTTTCTTGGTTCGATGAATAATTATTTTGGAATCACTAATGACGATATTTTAGGGAAAGCGAAGGAAAAGTTACAGCAAAAAGGTATTGAATTAAACCCAATACTTACAAATAAGATCATAGTCAATGCTGAATTTACAGATTTTGACCAAATTAACCTTGAATTTGCTAATGCAGGTGAAGATGTTGACCTTGAAATGTCTCATCAAGACGTAGAAAAAACATTCAACTATCTATGCTTTGAAATTTTGAAGGAGCAAACAGAGAAAGATGCCAAAATAACTAATATTGCAAGGTCTTGGAGTCCATTAAAATCAGCAATAAGGGTTTGGTTTAAAGGTATTTTTAATGAGGATAGCTCATACTACTACAAAGTATTTATTTACGATGTATTAAAGCGTGAAAGTAGTGTTTTTAAACAGGCAATTACTCAAGCATTAAAGGAGTATCGCCCTATACTTCAAGAGTTATTAAAGGAAAAGATAGCCAAGGTAGAAAAAGATGAAACCCCAGTTTTTTCTATTCAAGAGGAATATGCTTATACAGAAGACTACGAGGAATTGGAACAAAGGCTTTGCGTATTGGACAAGTACTATATCAGAAAGGATTATGACGGTAGAGAGAATGAAGAAAAGTTTATGAAATATCTCGATACGAAAATGGATTATCTAGAATGGTGGTTTAAGAATGGAGACAACGGAAAAGACTATTTCGCGGTTAAATATTTCAATACCTCTAAACAAGAAGATGCGTTGTTTTATCCAGATTGGATAGTTAGGTTTAAAGATGGCAGAATCGGAATATTTGATACCAAAGCAGGAAGAACGGCTACCGATACAGAAGGACGAGCTGAGTCACTAGCTAAAAAATTGAAGGAGCTTGGTAAAGACTATATTGGTGGCATAGCAATATTTGAGAATGGTACATGGTATTACAACGATAATGAAGATTATCAATATACTGTAGGCAATCTTAATGGTTGGAAGAAGATGGAAGCAATATTTAGTAATCATGACGAAAATGAAAAAGCTTGACTATACAAAAGAAAACATTAGATTGCTTGCATATATTATTTCAAAGGCTACTTCTGGAAGCCAATTCACAAAGTTGTTCAAAGATTCTGGCTGGATACCAGAGAGTACAGCTTCTGAGGATTGGAAGATCTCTAAAAAGTCTAAAGAGGAATACCTTTACGATGAGATGGTAAAAATCGGAGAACTTGGTCGTTTGGATGTACTGGATTATGTCGTTGAAAAGGTGATATCTAAGGACCCAATTTACTTTAAAAAGAATGATAAAGACTACAAGTTCCCAAGACAATCGTTTTCAGATCTAAAGGCGAAGTTAAAAATCGTTACGATTGATCATGTAAAAACTAATCAAAAAGCCTTTAATGATAGGAAATTACATAGTGCTGTTGTATTTTCAAGTCAAAAGTTGTTTAAAGATGGGCATTATTCCCAATCAATTTTTGAAGCCTGCAAAATATTAAATAAAAAAGTACAAGAATACTCAAAATTGAAATTGGATGGTAAGTCATTAATGTCGAGTGCCTTTAATCAGTCTAATCCTAAAATTAAGCTAAATGAACTTAAATCTCAATCTGATATTGATGAGCAAGAAGGATTTATGCATATTTTTATGGGAGTGATGCAGGGAGTTAGAAACCCCAAAGGACATGATATTGTAAACTTACGTGATATACAAAAAGCATTAGATTATTTATCTTTAATTAGCCTTCTACTAAAAAGACTTGAGGATAAAAAATGAACAAACTATATAAAACAAAACTAGGAGAATATTATATTGGTGATTCCATAAAAAACATTAAGGGGGCTTTTGGAAAAAAGTTTAAAGGCAAGGTACAACTGATACTCACCTCACCTCCTTTTCCTTTGAATAGTAAAAAGAAATATGGGAATAAACAGGGTGAAGAATATAAAAAATGGTTTGCAGAACTTGCACCTCTTTTTGCTGATCTTTTAGCTCCAAACGGATCGATCATAATAGAATTAGGTAATGCTTGGGAGCCCGGGCGACCTGTACAGTCATTGTTACACCTTGAGTCCTTACTAGCTTTTGTCGGAAGTAAAGATGCAGACCTAAGATTGTGTCAAGAATTCATATGTTACAACCCTTCTAGATTACCTTCTCCAGCACAATGGGTTACAGTCAATAGAATTAGGACAGTTGATAGTTATACTCATGTTTGGTGGATGTCAAAATCGGATTTTCCCAAGTCAGATAATACTAAGATATTGAGACCATATAGTCAAAGCATGAAACGACTGTTGAAAAAAAAGAAGTATAACTCTGGGAAAAGACCGTCAGAACATGTTATTGGAGAAAAGAGTTTTCTTTCTGATAACGGAGGAAGCATAATGCATAATTTGCTAGAATTTGAACAAATTGATCCTGAAAGGGATTTAAGACTACCTCAAAATATTATGAGTTTTGCTAATACTAGTTCAAATGATTACTTTTTAAAGGCGTGTAGGCAAAAAGAAATTAAACCCCATCCTGCGAGAATGTCGTCACAACTGGCTTCATTCTTTATAGAGTTCTTAACGGATAAAAATGATCTTGTTTTTGATCCGTTTGCAGGTAGTAATACTACTGGTTATTGTGCTGAAAGATTAGACCGAAAATGGGTTAGTATCGATATCTCAGATGAATATAGTGAACAAGCAAAAATTAGATTGCAAGATCCAGAGTTAAAAACAACAAAACTTAAATTATTAAATTAAAAAGCATGGCATTAATCGAAGATAAAATTGATCAAATATTATCAATAGATATTCTAAAGAAAGGAATTAACGAGAGTTTCTTAGTTGGGAAACCATATTATTTAGATTACTCAAAAGCTCAAATCTTAATCTCAGATGCTTGGAAGCATAGAGCAGGTGGTATTCCTCATGGTTCTTTTTTATTAGCTTTTTATACAGGTGATTCTGATCCTGACAGGAAAGAAGCTTTACTTTTAAGAGCAATAGCTCCATCTAAGCTACCAACAGATAATGATGTCGTTAGTTCAATGATTGAGTACTACAAAGATAACGTTGATATTACGAATGGACAACAGAGCAAGTTAGATACTTTTACACGATATGAATTTAGTTTTTCAGGTCTTGAGTGTAGGATTTTAGGTACATTTTATAAAATTGGTGAAGAAGGTAAAGAACGAATTGAGTTTGGTGCAGATGTTGAGAACTTCTATTCAGCGAACAACTATGTTGTTTATAAGGCAAGTGGTGATGTGCTTCGATACATCGTCAACCTTAGAAGCAAGGATGATATTGTCGGAAGTCAATATGACTTTCCAATTGGAAAGGTAAGATATAGTTCTAGTAGAAGATTTCAATATGATCAAGAAGATGTTGAAGTCTATATTAATCCAAAGGACTTCTTAGGCAAGAGAACTGCATTATTCGGTATGACTAGAACAGGAAAATCTAATACCCTTAAGAAGATAATTGAAGCAACACAGGAAATATCGTCAAAAGCAAAAAAAACTAAAGATGATAGTGATTCTGGTACAGATAATTTTGAGGGGTCAGCTCCACGACAAAAAGTCGGGCAGATTATTTTTGACATTAATGGGGAGTATGCAAATGCTAATCAACAGGATGAAGGTACTGCCATTTATGAACTGTATAAGGAACAAGTAACAAGGTACAGCGTATTAGAGAAACAAGGCTTTAATGTGATGAAAGTCAATTTTTATACAGAAGTTTTATCAGGATTTTCTTTAATTCAAAGGCATTTCAAAGAGATTGGTGAAAGTTCGGATTATCTTAACGGGTTTTTATCTATTAACTTGGAAAAGCCAGAGGATTATGATCAAGATATGAGCGTGAAGGTACGGTATGATAGAAAAGTTGCTGCATATCAATGTTGTTTGTTTCGAGCGGGTTTTTCTTTACCATCAAATTTCAAAGTCTCCTTTAGTGGACAAGCGGATATAAATAAAGCTGTTAGGGAATCTAGTCCTATTGATCCATCAAAAGGAATCTCACTTGATGATGCAGTTATTTGGTTTAGTCAACTTTGGGATAAATATGACGAGATTGATTACCTAAAAAAATATAAGACTGAAAAAGGGAAAGAATGGGCAGATGAAGAATTGAAGTCGATAATCATATTTCTCACACGTAAAAAACAGGCTGGCTCATCCAGTTTTGTAAGTGGATATCATAAACTAAAACCACTAATTAAATTACATACGAGTGTTGCAGATAAACCTTTCGAGGATAAAGTAATAGAAAGCCTGCGAAAGGGTGAGATCGTCATTGTTGATCTGTCGCAGGGAGATCCAGAAATACAAAATCTTTATTCAGAAAGAATATGTAGGAAGATCTTTGAGGATTCAATGAATAAATTCATTGAAAGCAAACTAACGAATTTTATCCAGTTCTATTTTGAAGAAGCACATAATCTATTCCCTAAAAAAGACGAGAAAGATCTTAGCCAAATCTACAATAGAATTGCTAAAGAAGGTGCAAAACTTAACTTAGGTTTAATATATGCTACCCAAGAGGTCAGCTCTATTAGTGCAAATATTTTGAAAAATACTCAAAATTGGTTTATCGCACATCTTAACAATGAGGAAGAAATAAGGGAGTTGAGAAAATATTATGATTTCTCGGATTTTGCTGATTCTCTTGTAAGATTTAGTTCAGATAGTGATAAGGGCTTTGTAAGAGTAAAAACATATACTAATCCATTTGTTGTTCCTGTCCAGATTGATAGATTTTTAGCAGATAAGTAATATGTCATACACATCAAACTCTAACAGACCAAATGAATATGCGAGTAAAAGTTCACACTCACATGTGATAAATGATCCTACAGTTTCAGATTATTTATCAACTTGTGCTTTGCCAAAAGAGCAAACTGAGGTTCTCGAAACCGATGTTACTCCTCTAATTGACATTGGGGGAGTTGCAAGTGATCTGCAACATGTAATTGCAATTGATGGAGGATACACAGAAGCAATTGTAAAGAAAAAGTTTCCTTCTTCTAAAATAGCTTTTTTTCAATTCGGGGCGTTGTTTTTTGATTTGGAGCATCTTCAAGAGATAAGCGATTCTGAATTCATATTCCCAGAAGATATGGCGAAATTTAAGCAGTTAGAACGGTTCAAATTGGTCTTACCTATTAAGAATATGGTTTATTCTGATGCAGGTTCTCTAACTGATTCTATCAGAAAAACAATTCATCAGTTCTTTCTTCTCAAACGGGATAAGCGTGATTTTTATACGACATTAAAATGGCTTGTATTTGAAGAATTCCTTGAAGAACCAAAATCGAATTATGTTCTTGCTAATTGCCCTCATTGTTCGACTAGAAACATTAAAATTGAACGAGAAAAAATCGGAGATGATTTTTCTTTTAAATGCAACAATTGTGATAACGAGCTATTCTTAATCGATATATTTAGATTACATGAGGCAGTTGATGATGAAATAGGTGCTGGCGGAATATTAGGCTATGTAACCACACTAATTGAACAAATAGTGATGGCTCACTATATAAAATATATTTTGGAGCAACAACCCTCCTTATTGAACAAGCTATTCTTCTTAAAAGATGGGCCTCTCGCTTTTTTCGGGCAAACAGCCAATATGCATAAACCATTCCGATCTTTGTGTAATTATCTTGCAGATAAGCATAACTTGTTTATTGCAGGTTTAGAGAAAAGTGGAGCATTTGTAGAACATGCCTTAGAAATTACAAAAGATATTCAGGATTACAATTCGTTATTGAAAAATGGTCAATGTTTACTTTTAAGTAATAAATATATTTACAAATATATACTTCCTAAAAGTGGTGATAGTATTGAACCATATGCTAGAACATCATATTACGGAGGTAAGGTTATTTATAAATCTCAATCAGGTCGTGTATATGTAGTTACAATACCAGTCAAAAATGAACGTATTGTGCTAGACCCTCAGGAAAATGATTTTAAAAATCTTAAGTCAATATTGAGTACTATAGATAAGCTTAAATGCGATATGTTTGACAATTCACTTTTACCAATAGCACTTGCGAATAAATTAGTATCGCTTGCATATCATCCAAGCGGTGTATTACTTGAAAAATTTGCTAAAGAAAGAATAACTCATTGAGGATTTTTCCTGTGAGGTTTTATAACATAAAGCAACGCATATAGAATTATCTGAAACGGTAAGAAAATCATACTCGTTAAGCACCCATAATTCCTAAACCCAGAATTATAATATACACTCGCCCCTTTCCCTCTTTTATAAATCATGACAATCGCCCTAATAACTTAAATCTAAAGTTGGAAGCTCAAATAAGAACTTCCACTTATACTCAAACTCCTTAAAACATGAGATAATCGTATCAATATAAGGAAGGAGTCGTTCGTACATAGTACGATCGCCCCGACCAATTAGGACGAGATCCTCAAGAAGTGTTGATACATAGGCTTTATCAGTATGATACATCTTACGTATCAACATTATTCAAATTTCATAAAATCAGCGAAAAAACCTTTTATATAGGCATTATTTTCGTTCAAGTCCTGTCAGGTGTCATGCTGTTTTCAATTTTTTAAAGTAGCTATCCTTTATTCATATAACTTTATAAGTAATTTTATATGGATATAATGGATTTAATCAAATCAGAAGTAACACTGGATGAGCTATTTGAATGGCTACAATTAGAAATTGAAAAAGGTAACTTTCCGCAGTTTAAATATAAATCAGATGATGAACTTTTTAAACTAGTTAAGGTCGCTAAGCCATTGATTGAGATTGAACTAAGATTAGCAAATGCATTTGCATGGGAGCAGATAAATTCGATTAAGAAAAAGAAGACAATATGATACAATTATTTATATAAAATTAATTATATAAATACATGAGTAAAATCATTCTTGGGGGTGGCGGAGATGATAAAGTTGCTTATGAATCCCATAAATACTTTTATGAATCATTAGGTTCAGAAAAGAAGGTTTTATATATACCTGTAGCGATGGATCCTGCAAAACATCCATGGGCATCATGTATGGATTGGTTTTACTCGGGATTCAAAGTTTTCGGAGAAGTATCAGTAAACTTACTTACGGAATTCAATGGCTTAACGAATGACTTTTTAAGTCAGTATGATGGGATATACGTTGGTGGAGGTAATACTTTTAAATTACTAAAGGTATTCAAGGATAGTGGTTTTGATCAGTTGTTGAGAAATTATATAGAAAATGGTGGTATCTATTACGGTGGAAGTGCGGGAGCAATAATCATGGGTAAAACTATAGATACGGCGACAGCTTTTGATCCTAATGATGTGGCTTTAAAAGATTTAACTGGACTTAACTTTATAGATGGCTTTTCTATCTGGCCTCATTATGACTCAAATCATGAACAAATGATGATTGATTGGAATAAGGCTAATGGAAAAGTTATTGGTATAGGAGAAGACTCTGCCTTTGTTGTAAATGGTAAAGAATTAGAAAATATTGGGGATAATTTATTAAAACTTGAAGATGGAAATTGAAAGAAAATGGTTTGTTAAAAAACTTCCAGATTTAAATGGATTAACACCTGTATCTTATGAAAGATATTTTCTTTTCACTGTCAAAAGAAGAGTTTAATCAAATAATTTCTGAATACTAATCATATATGTACAAAGTAATTACATTTTGTCCAAAAGATGCACTAGATAAGGTTATTGATGCAATGGCAAAAGCAGGTGCAGGAACGATTGGAAATTATACGCATTGTGCTTTCATTACAGAGGGTCAAGGCAACTGGTATTCAGGTGAAGGTTCAACCCCAACTATTGGAGAAGTTGGCAAGATGAGCCGAGAACCTGAGTGTAAAATAGAGATGATTTGCCCAGATGATAAGTTAAAAAGTGTTAGGGATTCAATTAAAACTTCTCATCCATACGAGACACCAGAAATTGACATTATTAAGCTTTGCGACTTCGAATAATCGTTTTTAAAGCAATCCACAATATCTGAAACGGAAAAAGAAACAAACTCATCAAACATCCATAATTCCTAAACCCCGAATTATAATAAACACTCGCCCCTTTTCCTCTTTTATAAATCATAACAATCGCCCTAAAAACTTAAATCTAAAGTTGGAAGCTCAGATAAGAACTTCCACTTATACTCAAACTCCCTAAAACATGAGATAATCGTATCAATATAAGGAAGGAGTCGTTCGTACATAGTACGATCACCCCGACTCCTAATGTATATCTCAATAATGGTATAATAGAAGATATACTTAATTTCTCTTAATCTCATCAGTGAAAGTTCTTAAATTCGGTGCAATATGGTGTTCTGGATGTTTAGTAATGAAACCAATATGGAAAGAAATTGAGGAAGAACTCTCTTGGCTTCAGACAGAATATTACGATGTAGATGAACAGAAAGATGTTTCAAAAAAATATGATATAGTTGATTTGCCCACTTTCATATTTCTAGATCAAGATGGAAATGAAATACATAGGGAAATAGGAGAGATAGGGAAAGAGACAATGATAGAAATAATTAACATGTACAAGAATAGATAGAATCATGAAGAAAGTAATAACAAAGATTTTGATAACCCTTTTTCTCTTCTTAACAGTATTTCTCTTCTTTTCTTCAAACAAATTAAATGCTCAAGAAGAGACAGAGAATTTGGAAACAGCAAAAGTTCTAAATCTACACTTTTTCCAAGGTATTGGTTGTCCTCATTGTGCGAAGGAAAAGGAATTTTTAAAAGGAGTAAAGGAACAGTATGGAGAGAGAATAAAGATAAATGAATATGAAATATATTACAATCAAAAAAATCAGAAATTCTTTAATAAAGTAATAGAAGAATTAGAAATAGCTAGAGCGGGGGTTCCTCTTTTGGTAATAGGAGAGGAATATATAATTGGGTATTCTGATGATGAAACTACAGGGGTGCAGATAATAGCTGCTATTGAAAGAAATCTTAATTCCGAATCAAGGGATATCGTTTCCGAGCTACTCGCTCAGGATCTAAATCCCCAAGAGCAAGAAGAGGAACTTCCAAAAGATACATCTCCAATATATTTAAATATACCAATATTTGGAAAAATCAATCTTAAAAGTGTATCACTTCCTTTGGGAACTATGATAATTGCTCTATTAGATGGATTTAATCCCTGTGCTATGTGGATATTAGTATTTCTAATAACTATGTTAATTAATATGAAAGACAGAAAGAAATTGTACATACTAGGATCAGTATTTATAATTACATCAGGACTAGTATATTTTGTATTCTTAGCAGCTTGGTTAAATTTCTTTAAATATATAGGTTTTGTACATTGGATAAGGAGTGTTATAGGAGTAGTTGCAATTATAAGTGGAGTATTACATCTTAAAGATGCTTTCAGTAATAAAGGAGAGTGTCATACTACAGATGAACAGAAGAGAGAAACAATAATGGAAAAAATAAAGAAAATTCTCTCTGAGAAAAGCTTTCTATTGGCAATTATAGGTATAGTAACATTAGCAATATCAGTAAATTTAATAGAGGTTGTTTGCTCTGCAGGACTACCAGCAGTATATACCAGCTTGCTCTCTTCAGTACCCCTAAGTAACACTGAATACTAC
>Ga0255347_1005332_pt1 | contig 14677 bp, 9 predicted proteins | sample wastewater_treat_2_FD_192479 | JGI IMG/M metagenome (GOLD analysis project Ga0255347, IMG submission 192479) | Wastewater microbial communities from Lulu Island WWTP, Vancouver, Canada - plant24 | ecosystem: Engineered > WWTP > Wastewater > Unclassified | place: Canada: Vancouver, British...
AATCGCCGCGCTCCACCCGGTAGGCGCCGATGTGCTGCGTGATGCCGCCGGCCTCGCCAGCGGCCACGTCCGCCTTGCGAATCGCATCCAGCAGCGAGGTCTTGCCGTGGTCCACATGGCCTAGCATTGCGACGACCGGCGGGCGCGGTTTCAAGTGCTCGCGGGGCCGTGCGTCGAATTGTTCCTTCAGGCGCTCAAGGGCGGTTTTCTGCTTTGCGATTGTCACCGGCACCCCGAGCTCCATGGTTAACAATTCAAGCGTGTCGGCATCTATATTTTCGTTAATCCGCCACAGCCGGTTCGTGTGCTCCAGCAGCTTTTGGGAAACGGTTGAGAACGGAATTCCAACGGCGGAGCAGAACTCCTTTAACGCTATCGGCGCGGTCAGCTCAATAGGCGCTTTACGGGCCGCAGACACCCCGGCCGCCGCAGCCGCGGCCCGGCGGCGCTCGGCTGCTCGTCGCTCGCGCAACCCCATCCCGGTCGCACTTGCCAAACGTTCTTTGCGCTCCAGGAGATCTTGCTCGTGCCACTCTTTCAGGCGTTCGCCCACATCGACCGTGCGGCCGTGACGGCGAGGACTGCGCGACCGGATTCTTGTCCCGTCACCCTCATCCGCCTGCCCATGCCCTCGAGCGCGACTCTTGCGGCCGGCTGCGGTGCCGGGCTGGGAAACGACGTCGATCGACGGTCCACGAGCGGCCGGCGCCTGACGCGGGCGCGGTGGGCGAACGGGCTCTGGCGCCTCGATTCGGACGACGCGCGGGCCCTTCAGTTCGGCCGGGCGCGGCACTACCTGTGGGCCGGCTGGCTTTACAGGCGGCGGCGGAGGAGGAGGCGGGAGTATCGTTGGCGCGGGGCGGGGCGGCGGCTCGGGCGCCGGCGGGGTGGCCACCGGTTCCTGTACCGGCTCAGCCGGAACCTCTGCCGGGGGCGCCGGCGAGATCTCCGGTTGTGGCTCTGGGGCAGGAGGCGGAGGCTCAGGCGCAGCTTCCTCTGCCGCGGGCACTTCCGGTTGGGGTGGCTTTTCGGCCTCTGGCGCCTCTGGAACCGTTTCCGGAAACTCAGGCGCTGGGCTTTCGCCCGGCTCCGCAACAGCGACCGCCGCCTCGCCGGTCTCAGCGGTTGGCTCAGCAGCCTTCTTGCGCGAACGGCGGACCTTGCTTACGTCAACGCGGTCGCCCACCTCGATCGAGGTCACATCCTGGCCGGCGGAGAACCACTCGCGAATTGATTCGGCCAAGCCTGCGGAGATTGCGGCCATGTGGTTCTTCAGCTCCACACCCTCGGCCCGGCACTTATCTATGACCTCCTTGCTGGTAACGCCCAGCTCTTTGGCCAAGGTGTGAACTCTCAGGGTCTTCGCCACGCAGATCTCCGTCTGTCCGGTAACTGCCGGAACGCAGATGCAAACTCGCCGCGCTCGGGCCGCCTTTTCCAACGATACCGCCAGGGCGGCGCGAGAGTCGGTAGCAACCAAAGGCACAATCCCCCTCGCGGCCGGCCGGCGATCTAAGGCCGAGGCCTCAAGCGGCGTACCTTGGACTCTTGTAGTATAGGATATCCTGGTTTGCTCTCTTACGCCAGCTTAAGAAGGACGTTTCTTAACACTTTTCGCGGAGCCGGCCTCCCCAGCTGCCGATAGAACAAGCGCGTGGGCCCGACGCGGCGGCGAGGGCGTTAAATCTTCCTAAGATAGGCCGGAAATTGACACTGACCTAGTGGACCGGTAAAGTTATTTAGCGCGGAACAATGCGTTGCGCGGCTGCGTCGCTCCGGCGGTCGAACTCCAACCTGTAAATCGCGGTAGTAGCAGGCGGGGTACACGACCCGAAAACGGCTTCTCAGGCGATCGAGGTCCGCATGAAAGTCTTTATGCTGGGCTGGGAATTCCCGCCATTCATCAGCGGGGGGCTGGGTACTGCTTGCTACGGGTTGACCAAGGGCTTGGACCACCTGGGCACCGAGATTATTTTCGTCCTTCCCCGCGGCCCAGAGAAACTCCAGCTCGAAACATCGCCGACCACCAGCCAAGCAGCCTCCCAGCGACGCCCGGAAGCCTTCCGCTATACCCGCTTTCGCACCGTTGACGCCGTGATCCGGCCCTACGTCAGCCCCGGAGTCGAGGACGAGCCCGAACCGGCGACAGTCGGCGCACGCCGAGCCAAAGTCCGGGCCAAGGGGCCCGCCGAACGCGTACGCATCATCGCCGCCAGCTCCAGCGAAGGTCCGGGAGGCCATTACGGCGGCGATTTGTTCTACGAGGTCGAGCGCTATGCCGGGCTGGCCTGCGAGATCGCCGCCAGCGAAGGAGACTTCGACCTGGTCCACGCCCATGATTGGATGACTTACCCGGCCGGCATCGCCGTCGCCGATATGACCGGGAAACCGCTGGTCGTGCACGTTCACTCGACCGAGTTCGACCGCTCCGGCCTGCACGTAAACCAGCGCATTTATGACATCGAGCGCGCCGGCATGACCCGCGCCCAGCGCGTCATCTGTGTCAGCCACTTCACGCGTAGCGTCGTCCTGCAGCACTACGGGGTGGACCCGCGCAAAGTCGACGTCGTTTATAACGCCGTCGAGGAAAATGGAACGCCTGAGTCGCGCACCCTGCCGCCCATCGCGCATGACGAGAAAATCGTCCTCTTTCTGGGCCGCATCACGATGCAAAAAGGCCCGGAGTACTTCCTGGCGGCCGCCAAACGCGTGCTGGAAGTGATGGGCAACGTGCGCTTTATCATGGCCGGCAGCGGCGACATGACGCGCCGCATGATCGAGCTGGCCAATCAGATGGGCATCGGGCACAAGGTGCTCTTCACCGGGTTCCTCCGGGGCGATGACGTGCGGCGCGTTTTCCGAATGGCCGATCTGTACGTCATGCCGTCGGTCTCCGAGCCCTTCGGCATTGCCCCGCTCGAAGCCCTGGCCAACGACGTACCCGTGCTCATCTCCAAGCAGAGCGGCGTCTCTGAGATTCTCAGCCACGCCCTCAAAGTCGATTTCTGGGATGTCGACGAAATGGCAAATAAGATCATCGCCGTCTTGAGACATCCGCCACTCCAGGCTACGCTGCGCGATCATGGCAGCATCGAAGTGCGGCGTTTGAGCTGGGTCGACTCCGCCCGAAGCTGCTTGAAGGTTTACGAGACCGCCGTTAGCCCGGCTTAAGCAGCTTAGCGCGCGAAATGGCCTCCGTCTGTTTTTACTTTCAAGTACACCAGCCGTTCCGCCTGCGTCGATTCAGTGTCTTCGACCGCAGTTCGGATTACTTTGACGACGAGCGCAACCGCCAGATCTGCCGCAAGGTCGCCGAGAAATGTTACCTGCCGGCCAACGCCGTGATCGAGGAGCTGGCCACACGCTATGCCGGGCGCTTCCGCGTGGCCTACAGCCTCACCGGCTGCGTCATCGATCAGTTCCGGCTTTATGCGCCGGAGGTGCTTGAATCTTTTCAGCGGCTGGCACGAACGGGCGCGGTCGAGTTTCTCTCGGAAACCTACTACCACTCGCTCAGCCTGCTCTATTCACGCGAGGAATTCGCGGAGCAGGTCGCCCTCCACCGCCGCACAGTACAGGAGCTATTCGGCCAGACGCCGCGCGTCTTCCGCAACACCGAGCTGATATACAGCAACGATTTGGCCCGCATCGCCGCCCAAATGGGCTACAACGTCGTGCTCTGCGAGGGGGCCGACAACCTGCTCGGCTATCGCTCGCCGACTTACCTCTACACCGCCCCCGATGGCATTCCCGTTCGCCTGCTCCTGAAAAACTACCGCCTGGCGGACGACATCGCCTTCCGCTTCGGAAACAAGAACTGGAGCGAGTGGCCCCTGACCGCCGACAAGTTCGCCCGCTGGGTCGACCAGATCAACGGCCACGGCTACGTCGTCAACCTGTTCATGGACTACGAGACCTTCGGCGAGCACCAGTGGGCCGAAACCGGCATTTTCGAGTTCCTCCGCCATATGCCGTCCGAGCTCTTCAAGTTGCCGGGCAACGACTTCAAGAGCCCGAGCGAGTGCGCCGCGACGTATCCGGCCAGCGGCGAATACGACGTGCCGCACTTGATCTCCTGGGCCGACACGGAGCGCGACCTCTCGGCTTGGCTAGGCAACGCCATGCAGTCCAATGCCCTGCACGAGCTGTACAAGCTCGAACCGGCCGTGAAAGCCTGCGGCGACCCGACCATCCTGCGGGATTGGCGGCGGCTGCAAAGCTCGGATCATTTTTACTATATGTGCACCAAGTTCCTGGCCGACGGCACGGTGCACCAGTACTTCAATCCGTACGACTCGCCCTACGATTCGTACATCAACTTCATGAACGTGCTGGATCACCTGCGCAGCCGGCTGCCCAAACAGGACGCCGAGCCCGCCCCGCGTCCGAAGGCCAGCCGAGCAAAGTCCACCACCGCGGCGCCGACCGTCAAAGCCGGCCGCAAGCCGCGTTCGCAAAAACCCAAGGCCAGTTGATCGGGGATAAGGCGCGCGCGGCCGTTCTCGCCACCTGCCAACGGGTCCCACATGGACGGGCGCTATCCGTTGCACTGGCGGTCCGAGCCGGCCCGATCGGAGCCTGCAGCGAGATCCGAGCCTGAGCGGCCAGCGAGGGCCTCCTGGTCCGAGCACCTTGCACGAACCGAACCGCCAGAACGAGCCGGGGCGTGTCTCCAGAAATGCAGAGCAGAGCTGGGCGTGTCGTCCCGGAATAAAGTCAAAAGCCTCCGCACCTGCGCAGTACCAGTTCCGGGTACACGTGCCGCCCCGAAATGGCCGGGGGCTGGCCGTCGCGTGCGGCTTAGCTGCGCCTGGCGCGTAAGTCCCGAGGACAACTCTAGACCGGGTCACGGCCTTCGGAAGCACCAGGCGCGCTTTGCTGGTCTTCCTTGTCCCACGAACGCAGCGCTGCCTCAAGTTCCCCCACCAAAGCAGACAGGCTCGTCTTGACCGCCCGCCAGATGGCGTCCACATCGATGTTATAGTAGGCATGCACCAGGATGTGGCGCATGCCGACGATCTTCCGGCCAAGGCAGGCGCGGCGCCCGCCTCCGGCCGGCGTCGCTGACGCGCGAAGCCGCTTCCCCATGTCCTGGACACAGTTCACCAACGCACGCAGCAGCATGCGGTCGCGGTCGAGATCGGCGCGCGTCCGTCCCTGCGTGAAGCCAATCGCGTCTCGGGCCGCGCCACCATGTGGGCCAGGCGCTCGCGGTCGCCCAGTGGGTCAGCCCCGCGTTCACGCGGCATATTGCATCTGACGTTCGGCCAGCACGCGCCGAAGAATCGGCGGCGATAGAAATCCGGGCGTCTTCAGGTCCACTTCGCGCCCCAGCAGGCTGGTCAACTCGACCTGCATGCCGCCCAGGTCCAGCAGGCTCGGCGTGCCGCCGGGCGGAAACTCGATCAGCACGTCCACGTCGCTGTCCGGCCCAAAATCGTCCCGCAGGATCGAGCCATATAGGGAAAGGCGCACGATGCCGTGCCTTCGGCAGAAGGCGGCGATCTCGTCGGGGTCGATCCGCAAGCCGTGTCGTTCCGCAATCATGAGTGCTCCTGGAAGCATTTTACCGCAGGCGAACCCAGTCGGCTTTCAGCGATTCAGGCGGCATACAACAACCGGGCGGAGTGCAGGACCTCGGCGCGAAAATAGGGCGACAAATCCAAAGGTGTGCGCAGATCAACGGGTCGGCCGAGTAGCTCGGCGAGTTCGACGAGCATACCCCCCAGGTCGAACAGGCTGACGCGCACGCCGGGCAGAAATTCGACCAATACGTCAATGTCGCTGGTGGGCGTAGTCCTGGCGCAGGATTGAACCAAACAGGCTCAGGCGCGCAACGCCGTGCCGCCGGCAAAAATCAGCGATTTTGACCTCGTCGAACTGAACGCCGTGCAAGGTCATGAGTCGCTCCTGACGACGCTGCTAATTGTAAGGGTTTCCAGTTGCGAGTTTCCAGTTTCGAGTGGCAGACGCCAGTCGCCGCGGGTATTTCCCGCCTCGGTCGCTTAAAGTTTCCCTCCACCACGGAGGCGGCGTCGCCTCGTCTTATATGGGGGGTTGGAGCTTATCTGGGGGGTTGAACCCACCAGATTGCGCATAAATGGAGGGCTTAGCAGGCTTGCGCCCGAACGAGGTGCGAGACGAATTCGTCGCACCAGCGCGAGACGGTTTGTCGCACTAGCACGGAATTCCTCTCTCGCACGCGTGAATCCTTGTTCTCGGCGGTCTTGGCGCTCTCGGCGTCTTGGCGGTTGCCTTGGCGGCGTCTTGGCGGTTGCCTTGGCTGCGTCTTGGTGGTTGCCTTGGCTGAAAGCTGGGTGGTCCGCGCGTTTCCGACATGTGGCCTCTGATGTGTCGGAATGCCCTGGGGCCTCGGATTCGGTACCTGCCGCAACTGACGGACTTTAGCCACCTTGACAATCAACAGCAACTTTTTTGAACGCAGCTACTTGCGTAGTATCGCACACGGTTTTAGCATTTACTTACGGTTGGCGTGAGTCTAGATAAACTAACAAGTTCCTGTTTCGGCCTGCGGGCCATTCAAGTGCGCACTGCGCATCCAAAACGGAGAGAGCTTATGCGAGGTAGAGTGAATCTAACTGCGGCTGCTCTAGCGTGTTTGGGGCTGATGATGCTAGTCTCAAGCGCTACGGCAGGATCCCCCGGCCCAATTCAGTGTCCGACTTTGGCATTCGCCAGTCAACCACAACCGGGCACGCCCCCTCCGGCGCCGCCTCCGCCGCCGGCTCCGGCTCCTGGTGCTCCAGCCCCGGCCCCGGCCCCCGCACCAGCGCCCGCGCCACCCCCGCCGCCGCCTCCGCCTCCTGCCGCCGCGCCGGCGCCCTGCCCACCGCCAACCGAACCCGAAATGACGTTCGCCAGCGAACATTGGGGCGTTGACAATCTGTTCAACATCCGCGAAGCCAATCCGGACGTGGAGTGCGGCCAATGGCAATTCGAGCTAAACGGCCTGTGGTTCTCGCAGGAGCGCCGCGACGATCGCGTGATGCTGTGGCAGACCCTCAAGTACGGAATCACGGATGATCTGTATGCCGAGCTCGAGGTGCACGAGCCGTACATCTGTGAGAGCAGTAGAGATTCCGGCGCGGGCGACAGTGTCTTCCGCGTTTTCTGGCGCGTGCTGCGGGAAACTGATTGCTGCCCGGCCCTGGCCTTCGATGCCGCCGTGCGGGCCCCCAGCGGCTGCGGTTCTTCCGGCGTAGACGGCACGGCCCGCGGCATGGTGACGAAAACTCTGGGCGATTGCTTCCGCGTCCACTTCAACGGCTTCGTGCAGACCGCCAACGGTCATATAGGCCGCGAACGCTTCGACCGCCGCCACTTCCAGTGGGGGGCCGGTCCGGGCGTTGACTATCGCCTCAGCGAAAACACCGTGGTTCTGGCGAACTATCTGCACCGCGTGAACGAGGAATACGGCGAGTCGAATCAGCAGATCGTCGAAGTCGGTTTGATACACAACATTCCAACCGACGGCAATTGCCAGCACGCGATCAAGGTCGGCGGCGACGTCACCGTGGATGGCCGCGACTCGACGCCCCACCTCGGCGCCAAGCTGCAATACCAGGTAACCTGGAAGTAACCGCGCAAGGCTGGGAAGAGCGCTAGCTCTTAATAACTTGCGAATCGGATAGCACGAGGGCCGCACCGCGAGGGCGGCCCTCTTCCGATAACAGCACGGGCTCTGGTTTCCTAAGCCCCCGTAGCCGGGCGCGGAAATGTCCCAGCATGCCGGCAACGCAACTCGCAAACTCGCCCTTTGGCCCACCACGGACCGGCCGCCGCGGTTATCAGGCCTTGCTTACTACGCTCGGCAAACTAGATCCCTGTAGTAGGAGGCCGCCGTCGGGCGCCGCGGCGGGCCCAAGAAGCGCCCGATTACCTGGCTGCCCGGTCACGCTCGGCCCCTCACATCTTGCTTTTACTCTCTAATGCGGGAACAATTCAGCGCTTGGGCCTGCGCAGACAGCGCGTCCGCAACGCGTAGGGTGCGTCCCCGGCGCACTCGTGTGGCACGCCGGCCCTTGAACCGGGAAAGGGAGAACGGATGGCACAACGGCGCAAGCGGCTCGGTGAAATCCTCGTCAGTTGGAACCTGCTCTCTCCAAACGCGCTGGCCGACGCGCTGGCCTATGCCACCGAACACAAAAAGCGCATCGGCGAAGCCTTGGTCGAGTTGGAGCTCGTCAAAGAGGACGACGTTACCAAGGCCCTGGCCACGCAGTTCGATCTCGAATACGTCGACCTCGACAAGAACGTCGGCGTCACGGCCGCCCTGGAACGCGTGCCGCCCAAGCTCATCGGCACCTACAAGTTCCTCCCGCTCAGCGTCGAAAACGATCGCATGAAGGTCATCGTTTCCGACCCGCTGGACCTCGAGCTGCTCGACCTGCTCCGCTTCCGCCTCGGCATGGAAATCGAGTGCGCGCTGGCCCCCTTGAGCAAGATCGAGCGCTACATCAATACGTTCCTGACAGACGTCCGCTCCAGCGTCGACGAGGCCATCGAGGAAATCGACCGCGACGCCAAACGTGAAGCCGAGGGGAAAAAAGCCGCCATCGACGTCGATGCCGACGCCCCGGTCATCAAGCTGGTCAACTTGATCATCGACGAAGCGGTACGCGGCAGGGCTTCGGATATCCACGTGGAGCCCATGGCCGACCGCGTGCGTGTGCGCTATCGCATCGACGGCGTCTGCATCGTTCGCGACAACATCCCCAAGAGCATGCAGGCCGCGGTCACCGCCCGCCTGAAGATCATGTCGGGCATCGACATCGCCGAAAAACGGCTGCCGCAGGACGGCCGCATCAAGAAGAAGATCGGCTCGCAGCTCATCGACTTCCGCGTCAGCTCCCTGCCCGCCTACCACGGCGAGAGCATAGTTCTGCGTATTTTGCGGCCCGACTCGGTGCGCGTGGGCATCACCGGCCTGGGTTTCGAGCAAGACAGCTACGAAAAGTTCCAGAACATCATCAACGCCCCGAACGGCATCTTCCTGGTGACCGGCCCGACCGGCTCCGGCAAGACCACGACGCTTTACGCCGCGCTGCAGGAACTGAACCGCCCCGACCGCAAGATCATCACGGCCGAAGACCCGGTCGAGTACAACTTTACCGGGATGAACCAATGCCAGGTGAAGGAGGAGATCGGCCTGACTTTCGCGCGCATCCTGCGTTCGATGCTGCGGCAGGCCCCCAACATCATCCTGGTGGGCGAAATTCGTGACCGCGAGGTGGGCGAAGTGGCCGTGCAGGCCGCTCTGACCGGCCACCTGGTTTTCAGCACGCTGCACACGAACGACGCCCCGAGCGCCATCGCCCGTCTGATCGACATGGGCATCAAGCCCTTCCTGGTTGCGTCGAGCATTCAAGCGATCATGGCTCAGCGTCTCATCCGGGTGATTTGCAAGGAGTGCAAGGAAATCGACCCCGCGCCGGACCGCTTCGTACTGAAGATACTGGACATCAAGGACGAGGACCTGGAAGGGCGTCACCTGTACCGCGGGCGGGGCTGCCCGCGCTGCGGAAATGTCGGCTACCGCGGCCGCCAGGGCATCTTCGAATTGCTGGAAATGAACAATGAACTGCGCGAGCTGGCTTTCAACCGCGCCCCGACGACGCAGTTGCGCAAAGCCGCCCGGGCCGCCGGCATGCGCAACTTGCTGGAGGACGGCAAGCTGAAGATCATGCGTGGCGTGACCACGGCGGCCGAAGTTGCGCGCATCGCACAGGCCGAAGGCGTGGTGCGAGACGAGGAATGAAGATCGGCGTTTAGGCTGTTGGGCTGTCAGGCTGCCAGGGATGCTCCGCGCACGAGAGAGCCCCGTTGCGAATGGCTAGCGGCCTGAATGACTAACCGCCTAAAGGACTAACAGTCCAAAGGACTAGCATGGCCACCGTTCATATTGACCGTCTGCTTGAGACCTGCATCCGCGTGGATGCCTCGGATATTCACCTGCACGTCGGGCGCCCGCCGGTGTTGCGCATGGACGGCGGTTTGCGCAGCCTCGAGACCAAGGTGCTCGAACCCGAGGATACGGTTGCGCTGATGAAATCCGTGACCCCCGAGCGCAATCAGCAGGAGCTGCAGGAAGAGGGCGGCACGGACTTCGGCTTCGCCTTCGGTGACAAGGGGCGTTTCCGCGTCTCCGTTTTCCGGCAGAAGGGCAACATTTCAATGGTGCTGCGGCTGATCCCGTCACGCATTCTGACGTTCGAGCAGATCGGCCTGCCGCCCATCGTAAAAGCTTTGTGCCGCCGCCCGCGCGGGCTGTTCCTGGTAACCGGGCCGACCGGCTCGGGCAAAACCACCACGCTGGCGACGATGATCGACTACATCAACCGCAACTTCGATCGGCACATCATCACGATCGAGGACCCGATCGAGTATTACCATAAGCACCACAAGTCGTGCATCTCGCAGCGCGAGGTGGGGGTGGACGTGCCCAGCTTTGCCGAGGCTCTGCGGCGCTCGCTGCGCATGGACCCGGACGTCATCCTGGTCGGCGAAATGCGCGACCTGGAAACCATGGAAGCCGCCATTCGCGCCGCCGAAACGGGGCACCTGGTTTTCGCCACGCTGCACACCACCGGCGCCCAGGGCACGATTAACCGTATCATCGACGCCTTCCCGGTTAACCAGCAGGAGCAGATCCGCGTCCAGCTCAGCATTAACGTGCTCGCGGTGCTCTCGCAGACCCTGCTGCCGAAGATGGGCGCCTCGGGCCGTGTGGCCGGCTATGAGTTCCTGGTGTGTACGCCCGCCATCCAGAACCTGATCCGTGAGAATAAGACCTACCGCATCGACTCGGCCATCCAGACCGGCAAGAAGTACGGCATGCAGCTCCTCGACGACCACTTGTGGAAGCTGTACGACGAGGGCATCTGTTCGGCCGACGAGTGTCTCGAACGCGCCCGCCAGCCGGGTGACTTCCAGGCCAAGATTGACGCCAAAGCTCGTGGCCAGGCCGGCGCGCTGGGTGGCAAGGCCGGCGGCTACGAATCGCAGCTCGACCGCGATTCCAAGGAAGAAAAGAAGTAGCCGGCTGGTCTCCGCCCCGTCAAGCGACTGAATTGGTGGGGAGCCCTTGAACGGGCGCTCTAACGTGTCCTTTGAACTACGAATTAACGCAGGACCGCGCTTCGGTCATACCGAAGCGCGGTCCTGTCTATACTCTCATGCCATGCGCGGCGTCAAAACACCGCGGTGGACAATTCGAGCGGCTTAGCGCCGACGCAGGGCCAAAGCACCCAACGCCAGCAGAACCAGCGCCGCCGGCTCGGGGATGTAAGCGCCGGTGAACGTCGCTGCGGCAAAGCCGCCGACGCTGGCCAGGGCGAACCCTTCAGTCAGGTCGCCGGGCGTAACGCCCAGATCGACCCAGCTACCGGTGCCGGCGAACGTCAGCGTGCCTAGCAGCACGTCCTCGCCGTGCACCACGTCCGGCGGGAATAGCAGGCCGGCGAAGCCATCGCCGTCCGGTGAAACGACCGGATCGAACGGCTCCGCGGGCACGAAGCCAACATACGACAGGTCGGCCGGCGTTTGAATGATGGCATCCAAGCCGAAACCGACGATCGAATCTTCCAGCGGAATGTCCGCATAGACCAAGCCGGTCAGGCCGGGGCCGTGCACCAGGGTCACGGAGATGTCGGCCATCGCCGGGCTGATCAACAGCCCCAGCAGGGCGGCACAACAAACAAGTCTAATCTTCATAGTTCCTCGTCCTCCTTAGAGCGTTTTGGCTCATTCTCAAGTCTTACCTCGGGCGAAGTCGCCTCGAAACAACCGGACCCGCCGGCGGCCGAGGTTCGGCCGCCGGCAGAATCCTGATCAATCAACTAACGAGCAACCGGCGTAAGCTGCTCGAGCTTGGTCGGGGCAACTGTGGCCGGGGCCGCGGAGCGATCCGCGGGCGCTAATTCCGAAACCGTCAGAGTGACGGGGCCGGTGACACTGGCACTGTAAGGCTCAATGTCAACGTAGTAGTCGCCAGCCGGAAGGCCAACCAGGTCGATACCCGACAAGACATTACTGCAGCCGTCATCGTTGTACCAGGTGGCCTGGCAGCATCCGGTGCCGATGTACATGTACGTATCCCAGACGGTGCTGGAAGCGCACAGGTCAAAGCGCCAGTTGCCGTCGGTCGGGACGGTCACCTTCACGGTGATGTCCTGGCCGGCGCGCAGGGCGCAGTGATCGCCGGCGCCGGTCGTGTCGCCGCTCCAGACGCCCGGAGCGATCAACTCAACGTCGACGCACGGGGTGCACGGCGGATTCAGAGCCGCACAGAGCGTGTCGCCCACGAAGCGCAGACCCGCACCGACGCAGTCTTGCCAGATCACGTCATCCTCGCACTCGCCGACGAGCGTTTCGCAGCAGGCGCCGGGCCCCGGCGCCGGCGGGCCGCTGACGGTCAGCACGTACGCGCCGCTGACCGAGGCAGAGTAGGCTTCGACCGTCGCGACATACACACCGGGCGTCGAGATGTTGGCGTTGATGATGGACAGCGCACCCGCGGTCGTGCAACCGTCGTCGTTGTACCAGGTGCTCGAGCAGCAGTCGCTGCCGAGATACAGGTAGGTATCCCACGTCGGCGTGGTAGCGCACAGGTCAACCGTCCAGACCCCAGGCCACGGGAAGTACAAGCCTACGTAGTTGTCGTTTGAACTACGCAGGGCGCAGTCACTGATCGCGTCAGCGGTGCTACCGCTGAACGAACCCGGAGCCAGGACCCAGCCGTCGACCGGGCACGGCCACACGGGGAGTTCGCCGCACGGCGGGTCAAAGACCGTGCAAAGCATGCTGACGAGGAACCGGCTGCCGGTGCAGTTGAGCTGGAACACGTCGTCCACGCACTCGCCAGTGTCGTCATCGCAGCAAGCGCCGGGGCTGCCACACTCGGGGGACAGCTCGTCGCAGGTGGCGAACGCCTCGAACCGCAGTCCGCACGCCGACGCCATGACGTCGTCCTCGCAGACGCCGGTCGCTTCGTCGCAGCAGGCGCCCGGCACGTCCTCGCACTTGATGCCGAATTCGCCGATCGCGAACGCGACACCGCTGGTGCAGGTCAACGTGATCGTCTCAACCGGGTTACCGCACACGCCGATGTACGCGGCACCGGCGGAACCGTGAGCGGTGAACTCATCGCACACGTACGAATCGTTGATCGTCACCTGGAAGGTGTGCTCCTCAAACGGATCCGGCTCAACGTAGAAGTACAACGCCGAGGTGCCGGCCGGCATCGTCAGGGTGACGCTGGTCGCACCATTGGTGTAGTACACGTCGCCGGTGTAGCCGTGGCTCCAGCTCATCCAGCCGGAACCGATGCGGCGGTGGCCGAACGCCTGGCTGAAGCCGATCACGCCCGGAACCGGGCAGGGCGCCGGCACGTCAATGACGTCGCCGTTCGGCCGCGGATCGGGCGGGAACGGAGTCATCGGCAGGCCGCACAGCTCGGGCGGCGGAGCAGCAGTGCCAGGATCGCTGTTGCACGCGAGCTGTTGCTCGCCGCACGGCGGATCGAAGGCTTCCGCATAGCAATCCGTGCCCTGGTACTGGTAGCAGTTGCGCCACGCCTGGAAGTCAACCAGCGTGATGCAGCCGTCGCCATCCAGATCAGCCAAGGCGTTGAAGCCCGGCTGCCCGGTGCACTTGCCGAAGGCATCCAGGAACATGTTGTAGTCGGTCATGTCGACTATGCCGCTCTCGTCCAGGTCGCCACAGAGGACGAACGCACCGGGGATGAAGCGGCCGGAGCAATTCGCGTGGAACGCGAAGTGCGGTTCAACCATGTAACCCGGCTCCGGGAAGTCGCAGCAGCAGCCCGGATCGCCGCAAGCCGGCTCGAGTTCGCCGCACTGCACGCCGGAGTGGGGCTGACGTCCCAACTGGCGACACACGGCCGCGAGCACGTCATCGAAGCACGCGCCGGTGTAAATATCGCAGCAGGCGCCCGGATCGCCGCACGGCGGAACCAGGTCGACGCACAGCGTGTGGTAAGTGGACTTCCACTGCGGACCCATCGCGATGCAGTCCGGGATCAGGATCTCATCCTGGCACTCGGCCGTCATAACGTTGCAGCAAGCACCCGGTTCGTTCCAGAAGCAGAGTACAACGTTGGCCGCCTTCGTGACCCAGTCACCGGTACCCGCCACGTTGGCGGTGAAGCCCGGGAGGTACCAGACGGATGCGGCCGGAGTACTGACGACGGAGTAGGTCGTGGAGTCGATCGTGCCATCAACCATGGCATCAGGCGCGATGCTCGTGACCATATCCAGATAATCCGTGGCATGAGCACCGACCACACCGGCCGGCCCATTGTGCGGGCACCCGATGCCGTCCTCGTTGTAGGCACCCGAGCCGAAGCTGGTGCTGCACGCGAGGACCGGGCAGTACGCCGGGTCGTCCATGATGCGGCCCTGCAGGTAGTTACTCTGGTCGCTCTGCTTGCACCACTGACCCAGGATCACGCGTCCGCCGGCATCAACGTAGTCGGCCAGGGTGTTGCCCATGCTGACCGCGTCGCCGTACGGATAGTTGACCCAGGTAATGACCGCCGCGTAATTCAACATCGTCTCCAGCGACGGCGTGCCACCGCTGTAGGCGTCGTGGAAATCAACCGTCGCGCCGCCCAGCAAGGCGCTCAACTCGGAGCGGA
>Ga0255347_1005333_pt1 | contig 14675 bp, 10 predicted proteins | sample wastewater_treat_2_FD_192479 | JGI IMG/M metagenome (GOLD analysis project Ga0255347, IMG submission 192479) | Wastewater microbial communities from Lulu Island WWTP, Vancouver, Canada - plant24 | ecosystem: Engineered > WWTP > Wastewater > Unclassified | place: Canada: Vancouver, British...
CAGGGACGAGGGGCGCTATATGTTTCTTGAAACCATAATCTCGGCCCGGGAGAGGCTATACATAAGCTACACAGGGCAGAATATAATAAACAATACTGCCAACGATCCTTCATCTGTGGTGAGTGAACTTCTTGATTACATCGCTTCGTTTGGCGGCGCGGCTGAGGCTGATAAAATACGCAGCGGGTTGATCACGCGGCAGAAGCTTAACAGGTACAGCAGCGGATATTTTCTGCCTGGCAGCGGACTCTACAGCTTCTCCGAAGCGAATATGGAAGAGGCAAAGGCTGCGATGAAAAATCCGTCAGAATCGCCCCTGTTTTTCAGCGGCCCGCTCCCCGCGGCCGTAGGCGAGTACAGTCTGACAACCGCGGACCTCGCGTGGTTTATGCGCAACCCGGCCAGGGCCCTGTGCGTATCCAGACTAAGCATTTCACTTGAGATAAAAGAGACCGCTCCCCTTGACGACGAGCCCTTTGAGATTGACCGGAGAACCGGCTACGGCCTTAACGCGGAGCTGCTGCAGGTTATGGCATCCGGCGGCGACACGCAGCCGCTCTTTGATAAACTGAAAGGGGCGGGAATGCTTCCTCACGGCGCGGCAGGCAGGGCTGCATTTGATGAATCTGTTAGCGGCGTAAAGAGATTCATAGATCTGATTCCAGGCGTCTTTACCATGCCCGAAGATTTCACGGGCTGCGAGGTCGCATGCAATGGCGTGCATCTGCGGATGAAACCCTGTACTCTTTACAATGGGGAACTTGTATTTGCCGCGCCCTCAGGGCTGCGAAGCCTTGACCTTTTAAGGGCATGGATTGAACACCTTGTGCTCTGCGCCTGCGGTAAAAAAACGCGCACCCGTATTTTTTACGGCGAAGAGTCCAGCGGGCAATATACGGTTAAACAGGCGGCGTTCGGTTATACTGCCGACGCGCACTCACTGCTTGAGAAACTCGCGGCACTTTATGTTGAGGGCATGAACGGGCCGGTTGAGCTCTTTCCTGAAAGTTCGCGCGCCTTTGTCGAGGCATTCAACAGTCCGGGCAAAGATGAGCCCCTCGCAAAAGGCATGAAGGCCGCGCGCGCGAGGTTCTACAACTTCTGGTATCCTGAGAACGCCGATCCATATATACTTAAGGTTTTCGGCAGCGGTTATTCCCCGGGCAGAAAGTTCAGGGACAGGGCGCTGGCTGTTTACGGCCCGCTCTTTGATAATATGGCAGGGGAGGTGCAGGGTGATGAATGAGTTCAGCGTCCTTAATTCCCCCCTTGAAGGGATTAATCTTATAGAGGCCAGCGCAGGTACTGGCAAGACATGGACCATAACAATGATCTACCTGCGCCTGATAGTCGAGAATGAACTCCCGGTCGAGTCCATACTGGTGGTGACCTTTACCCTGCCTGCGACTGCTGAACTGCGCTCGCGCATAAGGCAGTGCATTAAGGCCGCAGTGGACTACTTTGAACATGGCGCGAAAGTGGATGGCAGCATCGCGGACATAATCGAAAAGAACAGGCTCAGGCCCGGGCTGCGCGAAAGGCTCCACTGGGCGCTGCGCGGATTTGACGAAGCATCGGTCTTTACAATTCACTCGTTCTGCCAGCAGGTGCTTTCGGACAACGCCTTTGAGAGCCGTTCACCCTTCAGAACCGCGATAACCACAGATGACCGTAAAAGTGTTCTCGCTGTAACCGACTACTGGAGGCGCACGGCATACTTCATGCCGCCCCATGCCGCCCATGTGCTTACGTCAACCATGAGCCCTGACCTGCTTTTAAGGATATACAAAAAGAGGCCGATGTCTCCGGAATACAGGCTCAGTCCCGGGCTCGCGGACGCGGGCCCCGAAGATGTCGAGTCCGCATATCACGCGGTATGCGGCTGCTTTGAATCGCTCCGGCCGGTATGGCTTGAGCATGGCGGCAATGTGCGGGAGATTATGAGCTCTGATGAATCTTTAAGCGGAACCAGGTACAGGGCTGACCGGATTCCGGGCTATATCGCGTCGGTTGAAGCCTATATTACCGGGGGTGATCCTCTTTTGTGGAACGACAGGGCGCTGAAGTTCACTCAAAGCGCGATTATTGCCGGGACAAAGAAGGACAGGGTTCCGCCCCAATCACCCTTCTTTGAAGCTATGGAGCTTATGAAGTCCGTCATAGACCGGTATAATGACACTGTAAAACGTTTCAGAATAACTATTATAAAACAACTCTTTAAATCTGTATCGCGGGAGACTGACATGCAGTCGCTTTCATCGGGTGAGAGGGGTTTTGATGATCTCATAAGAGATGTTTATCTGGGGCTTGTTTCAAAGTCGGGCAAACGCCTCGGTGAAAAGGTCAGGAGCAGGTACGGGGCCGCGCTCATAGATGAGTTCCAGGACACCGACGGCATGCAGTTCGCCATATTCAGTTCAATGTTCGGCAGCGGCTCTGCGCTTTTTATGATTGGCGACCCAAAGCAGGCAATATACAGGTTCAGGGGAGCTGATATATTTTCGTACATGCACGCGGCCGATATGGCAGAGTCTAAGTACACACTGGCAAGGAACTGGAGGTCAACGCCGGGGCTTATTGACGCGGTAAACCGGATTTTCGGCGGCTGCGAAAATCCCTTTGTATTTGAAAAGATAGGGTTCAATCCCGTAATGCCGGGCAAAGAGGGGCAGGGCGATGACCTGCTCGGCCCGGACGGCGCTGTGAGCCCGCTCGTTTTTGAGATCGTTGATTACAGGGCCGAAGGTGATGAATATGAACCGGACAGGGACAACATTATCGCCGCGAGACTCGCGGCAGAGATAAGCTCCATGCTTTCCCGTGGTTACACAATCGGAGGGAAAGGCCTTGTGCCTGAAGACATTGCCGTGCTTGTGCGGACCAATAACCAGGCTGCGATTGTCAAGGACTCGCTCGCGGCAGCGGGCATACCCGCAGTAACGAGGAGTACAGGTTCGGTCTTCAGTTCGGCAGAGGCCGCGGAATTATACTTTGTTCTTTCCGCGATTCTTGACCCCTCTGACCAGAGAAGGCTGCGCACCGCCCTTGCCACCGGACTGTGCGGATTCAGCGCCGGTGATATTGCGCTGATGGCTGACGGCCATGGCGCAGCGGCTTCTGAAAAAGGAGAGGAGGCATCGTCGCGGTTTTTTATTTACAGGGATGCCTGGAACAGGGGGTTCATGGAGATGTTCACCATGTTCATGAACGGCGATAAGGTCGCGGAGAGGCTTTTTTCGGGCGCGGGCGGCGCCAGAAAAATGGCAAACCTTCTGCACATAGCTGAACTGCTCCGCGACGAGGCAGCCGCGAGCAGGCTTGGCCCGGCCGATACGCTCGACAGATTAGCCCGCTATATTGCCGATCCCCCGGAGGGCGACCTTTACAGCATGAGGCTTGAAACCGATGACATGGCCGTAAAAGTCATGACCATGCATTCATCAAAGGGTCTGGAATTCCCAGTGGTATTCTGCCCCTACCTCGCGTCAGCCCCCGGCAGGGGTGAGGATGTTACAGTTTACCACGAGAATGACGGCAGCGGGAGCGTGCCCGTTATCTATCTTGACAGCGATCTGCCCGAGGATGTAAAGCTCCGCAGGGACGAAGAGGACAGAGCCGAGAGTGCAAGGCTTATATACGTCGCGCTTACCAGGGCAAAATCCCACTGCAGGGTTATGATGAAGATAACTTCCACTTTCGGCAAAACTGTGCTTTCGGATATACTCTTCAGGTTCAGAATCCGGCTGCAGTCTGTGATCACCGATGATATTGATGATGAAAGCGCGGAGCTCATGCTGAGGATTATTTCAGAGGATTCAGGGGGATCAATCGGTTTTATCCGCGGTCAGGGTTTTGCAGCAGAGGCCGCGGTACAGGCGAAGCCTGAACCGGAGCTTGAGTGCAGGGAATTTAAAGGTGATGCTTCGCAGCGATGGATGATGTACAGCTATTCGGGGATAGCAGCGTCCCTGCACCATGGGGATGAAAAGGATGATGAGGGCGGATCTGTCTCATTCAGGCCAGGACCCGATGTACTCCCTCCGGGCGCGAGGTCAGGGTTATGCCTGCACGAAATTTTTGAAAACTGCGATTTTACCTGGGAGAGCAGGGAGCTTTTTGCTGAAAAAGCTGTTGAGTCTCTGGAAAGATACGGTTTCGGCAGCGGGTACGCCGGCTCCGTAACAGATATGGTTATAAATGTGCTGCGGTCGCCGCTCGACAGTTCGGGTCTGCGGCTTTCGCTTATCGGCCAGGATGAGCGGCTGAACGAGCTTGAGTTTCACTTTCCCGTAGAGGCACTTCCCGGCCTTAAAAACCTGGTACCGGGTTATGACCCTAACCCGCGTATAAACACAGCGCCTGATGAACTGCCCGCCATGAAGGGTATGATGAAGGGCTACATTGACCTGATTTTTACTCACTGCGGCCGGTACTACATAGTGGACTGGAAGTCGAATATGCTCGAGCTTTCGCATGGGGACTATTCATATGAATCCATGTCAGCAGAGATGAACAGGCATAACTACCACCTGCAGTATCATATATACACGGTTGCGCTTCACAGGTACCTTGCCATGAGACTCGGCGACAGTTACGATTACGAAAAACATTTCGGCGGGGTCTTTTACCTGTTTATACGCGGCATGAACGGTACAGGTAAAGAGGGCGTGTTCAGCGCCCGGCCGGAACTTGAAATTACGCGGCAGCTTGACAGTATATTCAGGGGGCATGAACAGAGTGAATTACGGAATTGAACAGCTTGAAAAACTCGGGGCCTTCAGCGATATGGACAGGCATATTGCCTTTTACCTCGCTTCTGTTGACGGGTACGATTCGCCTCTCTTCTTTCTGATGATGATGCTTCTCAGCCGCTCCATCGAAAGAGGTAATGTCTGCCTTTTCGTTGAAAGGGTTGCAGGCAAAAGCCTGTCGTGGCTTGCGGCCGAAGACCCTGACAACGCCGATATTTATGATCGTATCATACTTCCGGGCATTGATGAAATTATGTCGTGCGTAAAAAAAAGTTCCGCGGCGGGCGTGGAAAGTGACAGGCTGCCGGTTTTAATTTCCGGCAGGAGCCTCTACTTTCACAGACAGATGGCATGCGAGAATGAGCTCGCGGCCATGGTCAGGTCTATGTGCAGGGATATGGATGACATTCAGCCGGTTGATAGCCTTTTGCCGCTCTTTGGAAAATATTTTCCGTTTTCGGGTGAGACCGACATGCAGGCGGTCGCGGCCGCGGTCTCTCTCAGAAGGGGGCTCTCGGTAATATCCGGAGGGCCCGGCACTGGCAAGACATCGACCGTGGTGAAAATACTTTCGCTTATAACCGAGGTCAGGAGGCTTTCGGGACTTGAGACTAAAGTGGCGCTCACCGCGCCCACAGGCAAGGCTGCGGCAAAACTTGCCCTCTCCGCAAACAGCGGCAGCGGCTCAGTTTCTCGGATTGAGTCATTCACCATTCACCGGCTGCTTGGATACGGCCGCAACTCGGGGTTCAGGCACAACAGGGGCAATCCTCTGGATTTTGATGTTGTTATTGCCGATGAGTGTTCAATGGCAGACCTGCAGCTTATGCACAGTTTTTTTTCAGCGCTTAAACCCGGGTCACGGCTTATACTTCTGGGCGACAGGGACCAGCTTGCTTCAGTGGAGGGGGGCGCTGTTTTCGGCGATATATGCGGTACATCTGCGGCCGTTTACAGCAGTGATATGGCCGCGTGGTGCGCCGGTCTTACCGGAGCGGATTTGCCTTCAGCGGGTGATAATGTTCCCGTAATTGCTGATTCGCTCGCCTTCCTTTCAAAGAACTGGAGGTTCGGAACTGAGAGCGGCATAGGCAGATTAGCCGCTGCTGTCAATTCAGGCGACAGCGAGGCGGTCATGGGGATTCTCAAGTCGGGACGGTTTGCAGATATTGAATACGTCCCGTCGTCCGGGAGCGCTGTTGTAAATGCCGTTATTCTGTCTGCCGTTGAAAGGTATGTTAACGCCGGCGAAACCGGCGCGCAGGCTGTCGCGCCGCTTACCCGGTCATTCTGCATACTCACTGCCACAAGAAAGGGGAATTCAGGCATGGAGAGGATGAATAGCGCCGTAGAGGCTATACTCGCGCGCAGGGGTGTGATTGATCCTTCGGCCCTGTTCTACCTCGGCAGGCCGGTTATGGTAACAGAGAATGACTACGCGCTGCAGCTTTTTAACGGCGACACGGGAATTGTTGAAATGGAACAGGGAGTGGAGCATGCGCATTTCAGGTTGTCCGACGGAACATCGAGGAGTATAAGGTGCAGCCGGCTGCCCGCGCATGAAACAGCCTTTGCCATGACCGTGCATAAAAGCCAGGGATCGGAATTTGACGAGGTGCTGCTGGTGCTGCCCGATAAATGGAACCCGGTGATGTGCAGGGAACTGCTATACACTGCTGTCACAAGGGGCAAAAAAAAGGTGACCATAGCAGGCACTGAGGATGTAATACGCAGGATGACCTGTACCGGACTTGAAAGGATGAGCGGGCTGAGACCGAAAATTCACCGGGCGGGAACCTGAAGGCTACCGGATATTCTTTTCAATGCCTGAACGGATAATATCGTGCAGGAGCATCCTGAAGACCATGTCCTTCTCTATCGTGTATACATCAAACAGCCGGATTATATTTCCGGAATCATTGATCCTGACTATTGAATAGAGCGCCGATGTCCTGACGTATCTTGATGTATCTTTTGAAATAACCCTGAAGAGTATATCGGCGCATTTTGCGCGCCTGCAGTTACCCAGTGCATTGCATATTTCACCGCGAACCCTGTAGTCGCTGTCCTGAAGCGCGGCGTCGAGTATTTCAATTATCGCCGGGTCTTCCTTCAGTTCCCCCAGTATGAACGCAGCCTTTACACGCAGCATCGCGGAAGGCTCTTTCTTTAAAATATGCTCCAGTCCTTCAAGTACACCCGGCCTTTTAAACACATAGAGCGCGTCCAGCGCCGCGTTTTTTACCTCGCTGTCCTTTTCGGTCAGCAGCATAACTGAAAGCGGGTTAACGGCGGCAGAATATTTCAGCTCAGCAACGGCCCTTACAGCCTTTAGCCTGAGTTCGCGTTCTTCGGAGTTTATAAGCCCGGACACAAGATAGGCTGACGATGTGTCCCTGAAGTGCAGAATAACTGCTATTGCCTTTTTTTTAACCTCGAAGTTGCTGTCGTTCCTGAGCAGTCCCTTGACCTGAGGTAGCGCATTTTTGATATCGTTCTTTATGACGCAGTCCATGGCGTAAATGCGTACAGACTTGTTTTCATCGTCAAGAAGAGATATTACTGTTTTCTGGAACCTTGTGTCGTAGATAAAGTTGAGAGCCTCAAGAAAATATATCCTGTGTACGGGATTGCTGCTGTTCCCAAGCGAGAGTATTTCCGGGAGCATCCTGTCGTCCCTTACTACACCCAGTACCTGCGCGGCCCTGCTTCTTACCTCGGCCCTGGGGACAGAAACCTTTTCGGCAATGGGAATTATAAAGGGATTGTTCTCGGCAAGTCCCAGATAATCTATGAGTTCAATTTCGATCCTTTTGTCTTCGCTGTTGCGCAGCAGAACGGCCCAGATGTCGGCATATTCCCTGGCAGGGTAAAGTTTAAGCGCCGAGATTATTCTCATCCTTGTTTTAAAATTTTTGTCATCGAGGTATTCATCTTTAAGAAAAGGGACAAGGGCCGCGGGTTCGTTCTGCTTTATGTATTCAAGAATGCGGGAGTATCGGGGATTGTCTCCATCTGCGATTGCGTCTGCGTCAGATCTGAAGCTGCCGGTAACCTGCGCATGCAGCAGGCACGGGCAGGCAATAAAGAGAAAAAGTATTAAACCGGCACAGAACCTGTTCATGGTCAGGAGAAGTCATAAACTCCATGCATGTAGAGGATTGCCATTGATTTTGTCACGTTCTTGTCGAGGAAGTTTTTTTTCTGCTTCATGTACTGGTAAACTACCATCATGATTCCGCCGACGAGCATTGAGGCTGTGATAAGCGGATCGAGTTCTTTTTTAAAGATACCGTTATCGCGAAGTATTCCTATTTCACGTGAAATTGTTTCAACAATGTGGTCCGTGAAAATCTTAACTTTTTCGGATACTTCTTCATCTATGCCCACTATGTCCCTGTACATCAGTTTAATTACAATGGGTTCATTGGAGAGTAATTCCAGGCAGGTTGATATCCTGTTGTCTATCCACCTTACAAGGACTTCTGTGTCAGGTTTTGTTTTAAGGTAGTCCTTGAGGTCATCGGGATCAAGGATGTCCTCCATGTCCTCTGACACCTTGTTAAGTATGGCGTAGAGGATCTCCTTCTTGTTGCTGAAATACTGGTAGACCGTGCCCCGGGCAATATTAAGATGTTCACAGACCTGCCCTATATGGGTACTCTGGAACCCTTTGGCTATGAACATCTCCTTGGCTGTGTCAATAATCTGCTGCTTCCTTTTTTCGCCTTTAGGTGGCATGGGTATAACCTCATGATAAATGTGTTCCAGGGGGGAGTAAGAATATTCTCTGTATGTTAAATTCTTCTGCCACCGCTGTTTTTTCCGCTCAATCTTCTTATTTCATTTCTTATGGGAGCCAGGGCCTCTTTGAGCTCCTCAACCATTTTATCAGCCTTTTCCCGCAGTTCCTTGCTCATATAAATCTCTTCAGCTTTTTTTATATTATCGTATAACCCGAAGCGAAATATACAGGAAAATACGCAGAATCTATTTTCTGATCTGTTTTTATGCGATACCGGCAAATATTCTGTTTCTGCAGATTATAGAGTATCACGCCGGTTCTGTGGCCCGGCAGCTCCATTAATGCAGGTACAGATTTAATTAATATTTTTTAATTATCTGATATTTAATTTAAAATGAATAAAATTTTTAATTTTTGTAAAAAATAGATGCTTTATTCAAAAGGTCAATAATTTTTTAATCAAATTAATAAAAAATGATCAATTATTCAGGGTAATTAATGAGGGCAGGATAGCCTTTTCAGGCTATCCTGTTTATTGTATGGCCTGTATTGCCTGTTTCAGGTTTTACTTTAATCGAAGCGCCAATCAGCATAAAAAGAAAATCCCTTACCTCTGCGGTATCCATAGTTACTGCTTCATGGATAGATCTTCTCATTTCCTGGTCCCTCTTTTCTTCAAGGGGATTGTCAGTTTTCTGGACAGGCATTTTTACTTCCCTGTAACTGCTGTCAGATGCAACGGCCGGATTAAATGTTTCATGGATTCCCGGCAATGATGTTATATTGATATTCATGGCGCGAACCTCCTTTTCCACGTTGTATTTTATTATCGGTATTTATTAATTTTTTAGAAGTAAAATATTTATTTTTTAGAGTTAATTGCTGAACTGTTTTGCCGGGTAGAATGTTCTGATAGAGCCGCCGGAGACGGCAAAGGGGTAATTATCGCGGTGACTGGTCTTTTTTTGCTGCTCTTTTTTTATTTTTATCGGTTGCGGAACCGCTTTTTACAGGCTGATCAGCAGGTTTAACCGGTTCATCAGCCTGTTTTTGAGCCTCTTCAGCAGCTTTTTTTGCCTCATCTGCAGCCTTTTTTGCCTCTTCAGCAGCCTGCTGCCTGTTTAATTCCTCAAGGAGTTCAGATCGTTTAAGTTCGAACCCGATCTTGATAAAATCGGGGTAAAAAACTACTTTAAGAGGATTTGCATCACTGGAGTATTTTTTAAGTATGGTAATAATAAGGTTAAGCCCCAGCCCCGCACCCTCGGTGTTTTCATCCTCGTCGTTAAAGAAATTGTCATTGCTGAGTCGGCCAGGCGCGACTTTTTTAAGTATCTGCTCTTTTTCGATCAGGGTAATATTCTGCGTATTGGTTACCCAGATTTCGATTAACTCCATTGTTGACTGGAATGTTATTGTGTAGAAGCGGTTGTCCTTTTTGGCCAGTTCAAAGAAATTGCTGTTTCCGTTCTCTTCGATTTCTTCCTTGAATTTTTCAAGGAACTCATCGTAATTTATTTCAGGGCTCACGTTCAGTGCCGGGGCCATGTATTTCTGGAAGAGTATTTTGTAATTTGCCTTGCTGGCGTTTATGCCGAGCTCCTTGAAACAGAAGAAGAGTTCACCGGCAAACGCCTGCAGGTTCTGCCTGGTCAGGAGCAGTTCTATGAGCTTGCGCACCAGTTCTGCTGAATCCCTCTCAAGGTCGTATATGCGCATTGTTACGCGCCAATCAAGGTCCCTGATCCCCATGCCGCTGCATATTTCGGCTATATTCTGTATAATGTCCTTGACGTTAATGTCGCCCCGCAGGTCGATCATCTTGATTTTATTAAGATAATTGATTTCGCGTTCATAGAATGGATCAAGGAAGAACTGTTTAAGGTCGTGGTCGTAAATCCACTTGTTCTGTATAAGCAACCTTATGAACTCGTCGCGTCCCCAGATGGCAAGGTCTCTGTTGTAGAAACGTTTTCCTTCGTACTGCAGGAGTATGGAAAAGAGTTTAACTATATCCTCATCATCTTTAAAAGAGCGCATCAGGGTATCTGCCGCTGTCTGGCGTGGAATAGGCGTGCTCTGGCTGAAGCCCGATTCACGGTAGAGGCTGAAGTTTCCCATGTATCGTTCTCCCAGGTAATTGACCTGCTGTGTGTTTAGCGAGTTTACCAGTATCTGGTTGAACAGTTTTCTTATGCGTTTATTCACAATCACTCTCCAGTTTTTTACGGATAATATCTGGTTTTGCCATACTGACAGATTGTGCTAACCGGCGCTATTTTCGGCACTCTGAATTTTTGTATGTATATTTTAAAAAGCATATTCATGAAATTCGATCAAGCATATATTTTTAAAAACAGGTTTTTTCCCCGCCCTGCCGTCTTCCCCCGCAGGCGGGCAGCCTACTTAGGTCTCCTTTTTTTTATGAATTCAAATTCAACCCTTCGGTTAAGGACATCGTTATATCTGCCGCCATGTATCTGCTGGTCTGTTTCACCCAGGGGAATTATTTTTATCCTCGATTCATCTATTCCCATGGTTTTCATGTACCGGGCAACTTTTTCAGCGCGAAGCCTGCTTATTTTGTAATTGGCCTTTTTTGATCCCCTGCGGTCAGCATGTCCCTTTATAATGACATCTGTGCCTGGATTTTTTCTAAGGTATTCTATTATTCCATGAATCACGGGTACGTATTCAGTCCTGATTTCTGCCGAGTTGAACGCGAAGTAGACCGGTTTAAGTTCGGGCAGGGCTGACCCTTCAGAACGCGTAATGCCTGATTTTTTCAGGCCTTCAGGCTCAGTTGTTTCGTTCTTCTCTGTTTTGCCGGAATTTTTATCTGAAGCCGGGTCTGTGAGTTTTTCAGTGTAAATTTCTACATCCTGCACCTTGCCCGGTGCGATCCTGATACGCACGGTTTTCCCCTGATGCGTTTTGCCCGAGGGTTTGACCATGATCCAGCGCTCACCCTCTGCTGTGTTCAGAAGAATCTGTCCCCTGCTGTCGCTTGTAAAAAGATCCCACTTGCCGGCCTGGTCCGTATCGCCTGTCAATGACTGCCTGTAGATAGAAAGTTCGGCTCCGGCTATGGCGCGGCCCCTGCTGCCGTCTTTTACCGTGATCCTGACCCCTGTGTGCTGGTTGTCCGCAGCCTTCTCTTTGCTTCCGGCGATCACTGCCTGGCCGGAAATGTATATGTCATAGCCTCCGAATCCGCCTGTCCTGTTGGAGCAGAACATCTTGAGTGCCGTAGTATCATTAAAATAGAGATCGTCAAAACGTGAATTTATAGCAGCCCCGGCGTTTACCGGGTCAGAGAATCCTTTTTCGGTAAATGTGGTGAAGTATATATCCCATCCCCCGTAACCCCCGCTGCGCCTTGACGCGAAAGAATAGACCCCGGGCCTGGCGTATAAGGGGATGAACGATAGCTCGCAGTTGCCTGAATTAATTGTTTCGGGGAGCGCCTTTACTCCCGTGAATTTGCCGCCGTCCCATTCTGCCATGTATAATACCGACTTTGATATGTTCCGGTAGGGGAACCTGGTAAAAAAGATGGTTCGGCCGTCCGCGCTCAGGGAAGGGGAGCGTTCATTCATGTTTGTGTTTACCTCACCCGGGAGCATCTCGGGGATTGTCCACTGCCCGCTCACCCTGCGGGATATGTATATGTCGTATGTTATGCGTTTGTTATTGTCAGCGGTTACAGAGGGGCTGTAGCCTCCGGGCCTGTCGGATGAAAACAGAAGTATCTGGCCGTCTGCCGATATGAAGGGTGTTTCATCGTTCGATTCAGAGCTGACTTCAAGTATGGGGCAGGGTTTAGTCCACACGCCACCTTCGTTGGTACAGGTGTAAATTTTATGCGTACTCTCCTCTTTGCTGCGTGAGCTGAAAACAACGGTTTTTCCATCGGCGGTGCAGGATGGGGAATAATCATCTCCGGTTGTGTTGATCAGCATCCCGGGATTATTGAATGCCGTTGATTTTCCGTAGGTCAGGTATGTTGCTGTGAGAATAAACAGCATGGCAGCCCCTGCTGCGGTCATTTTTATCCATTTGGAGTTGTACATGTTGATTTTCCCCTTCTGATTCATGTTTTCCTGTATGCCTCTTTTTATAAATCAGCCGGTAAACCCGGATCATTGATGTAAATATAACAGAAACTGAAAAAGTGAGCAATAACAGCCTGTTTTATCTATCGGGAGGTTTTTAATATAATTTCAGTCTTAAAACCTGTTTCTATGTAAACCCGCGGGGCATTATTAATGAACATTTCTGCAAAAGATGCCTTCAGGGATATTTAATTAGACTACTGATATAAAAAGGCAGAGGGTGAATTTATAATGATATATTTTTAACTTATATGACGATAATTAAACAGACTTGCCTTAAAATCGGCTGCGGGGCTTTAGATTGCTGCCATCTGTCGGTATATTTGAAGCAGGTCTAATGTTCACCCGGAGGACTGATATGAATATCAGGAAACATTTTATCTTTTTTATAATAGCGATTACTGTCACAGGCGGATCACTCCTTGCGAGGGAGAGCTATGAGGATTATATTGACCAGAGAAATAAAAAGAACTATAGCGATGACTACAATATCAGCCGGGATAAACCGCTGTCAGAAATAAGACCCGAGGACAGGGAGAATGTCCTTGACGAAATCAGGGGGGCTGTCCGCGAGGAGATCGATTCAAGCCTTGAGGATGACAGGGAGAAAAGCAAAAAACGCGTCATAGCGAACGATTTTGTTGAACAGGTGCGAGGCATAGTCCGCGAGGAGATTGAGGACGCCATCAAGATAAAGAAGAGCAGGTACCTTAAGCCAGGGACATTTGAGCTGGGCGGGTATATATCGTACCAGGCCAGGGGTGTGGATTCGGATGAAAAAGACAACAACAACATACTCAAGGTATTCCCGCAGTTTGCCTTTTTTATTAACAGGAATATTGCGCTGGCTATAAAGGGTGAGGCTGAATTCAACATTACTGCTGACACGCAGGCCTATTCCGGAGGCATAGGTCCGCAGTACGTATTCGGAGTGACCAAAAAGGAGGATATCTGCTTCTACACCGAGATAATGGCCGGAATAAGCCGGAATTCTTCTATTAATGACAAGATAGGCTACAGGTATTCCAATGGTTTCGGATTCAAGTTTGTCATGAGCAACGGCGTAATAATAAATGCGGGCGTACAGCTTATATTCGATAATCTTGGCGAGAGCGTTGAAGGTTTTCAGAACATTATTGTGCCCACAGTGGGTATTACCGCCTGGTTTTAGGTAAAAGCCTTGTCAGCAGCAGCCTTTACGGCAGAGCAGAGGGTCAGAGCCTCTGAACTTGTGCGGTTTATATTCTCCCTTCCGGGGTTTACAGCAGAACCCCCTCTTTTGACTGAACATTCAATAGCAGAATTTTTCAGGGGGCTTGGCGCAAAATATGCCGGCCTCTTCAGTTATAACGGCTGGTTCGAGGGGCTTGACCCCAAATCGACAGACAGGCTGCTTCTGTCTATGCTGCGCAGCGTGGTGGACGAGAATGTGCTCGCCGTGTTCAGGGGATTTATTGAAAGCGCCGATTTCAGCCTGTTTGATGAATTCTCCGTTGGGCCCGCCACGGATATGTTCAGGCGTGAAAAACTCTATTCCCTTGTTGAAACCATGTTAGCCGATGATGCCGCAAGACGCGGCCTGAACAGCGCGTACTGCGTTATCAGGTACAACACGGCTGAAAGATATCTTGGTGAAATGCATAGGATCCACCCCGGGCTATACAGTTCCGTTGCAACTGTTGATTTCAGGGAAATGGATCCGGATAAAGCTGCTGTTTTTTTTAAAACCGCGATGATACTTTTAAACAGCAGGCACATGGCCGGTGGGCCTGTGACACTCCCTTCGTTCCCTGACACTGCCGCGCTCTGCCCGCGGGGTGATTCCGGGGAACTGCCGCGCGGCGCTGATTTTATTGATATACTTGAGCTGCGGTTCAGGAACGCGGGATACTATGAGCAGCCGGGCAGGGTATGCGTGAGCGCCGATGTTAGCTGGTTCGATATGGCGCGCAGGCCGGGAATACTGCTGCGGGAGAGGCGCCTTGCTGAAATATTTTATAAAACAGCGCTGGAGAGGAACTGGTAATGGAGAGAGAGGACAGGGTGAACATGGTTTTAGTCAAC